>OBUS01000297.1_pt1 | contig 45075 bp, 76 predicted proteins | sample 1475921 | NCBI WGS metagenome assembly OBUS01 (sample SAMEA2579948, study PRJEB22360) | human gut metagenome | reverse complement strand
CAGAAACTTATTAACCAAGTAGTCTTGATTGACTACACCATTATTATACTAGGAGGTACGCATATATGGATATGTGTTACGATGGAGCACTGGTGCTCCCTAGCAGTTATGCTGTAATGAATGAAGAGGAGATGACTTATATGGAAGGAGGAATTAGCGTATCTAAATACTCTTCGGGAAAATTGTTTGATACATATAGGGTACACTTTACAGCAGCAGAATGTTCTAAAATAGCACTTGCTTATGGAGTTATATCTGGTGTAGCGTCAATTATAGGAGCTTTGACAGGTCCAATAGGAGCAATAGCTGGAGGAGTTACAGCAGGAGCTTGTGGAATTGCAGCAGCCGTTTGGAGCTATGCAGCATCGAAAGGTGGATTAAACACATATATTCCAATATTAAAATCTGGAAAATTATATAATGGGAAGAAAGTAAGATATATATATTGCTAGGAACAAAAACTTACCTACTATTATAGTAGGTAAGTTATAGAATATTTTATTATAAAGGGAGAAATTATTAGATGAAGAATAAAATAATAATATATGTGATAGTACAATTTTTACTAATTTTATGTTCAATATTTGTTATTCCAAATGTTGAGGGTGTATTGAGTATATTCACAGTGCTGATTGTAATTGTTGGAAATGTTTTAAATTTAATTTTTTTATTAAAAGCAAATAAAAAAAACAATTATTAAAAGTTAGGATAAAAATATATGAACACAATAACTCTTTCAGAACACAAAATTTTAAAACTTCAAAATGTATTATCTGTGCAGGTGGATTTAGAATCTGAATCGGATGAACTCTTTGATATTGAAATTAATAAATTGAATACTTATATACAAACTCATGGAGCAAAACAGATTGGGCCATTAATTCAGGCTACGAGTTTTGAAATTAAAGATGACGGAGCTGTAGATATTAAAATGCAGTTTATGCTTCAGACAGACAACTTCATCCACAACGTAGAACCGCCTTACAAGATGGATTCCATTTTACGTGTAAAGAACTGTCTCTATGCACGTTATATCGGACCGGAGGATAAGCTGAAATTTGCCTATGACAAGCTTGGAGTTTATGCATTTGAGAATGACATAGAGCTTGAAGGTTGCAATTATACTATCTATGTGGACAGGAATGAAGAGGATGAAACCATGGTTGCAGATGTATTCATGCCTGTAAAGGAATAAAAGCGTTATGAGCAGAAGAGTTAAGCGTTTAGATGAAATAAGGGAATCGAGAATATTGTTTGATAAGAATCCACCGGCATTCGGCTATATACTTATAACAGTTGTAACCGTTTTTCTTATTGTGGCAGTAGTATGGAGTATAAAAACACCAAAGGTGTATACCATACAGGCGCAGGGAACTGTGACGAATGATGAGTCAAATTATGTCATGTGCAGCTATACGGGTGAGATTCTTGACAGCAACATGGAAGAGGGCGCACTTGTGGAAGGCGGGGATGTGCTTTTTACAATTAAAAGCACTGATTATGATCTGCAGTAGACACAGCTTGAAGACAACAGAAAATCATATGAAGAACAGATATCACAGTATAGTCTTCTTATAAAATCAATAAAAGACGATACCAATTATTTTGACGAGACAAAAGCGGATGACGGTCTGTACTGGAGCCTTTTTGAAACCTACAAATCACAGGTGGAACAGAATAAGGTTGATGTGTCAACGTATCAGGCATATGGATATACTGATGAGCAGATTCAGTCACAGCTTGAGACAAATCAGGGGAAGATAGACGAAGTCTATTATTCTGCAATACAGTCGGCAGAAGCCAAGATCGCAGAGGCGGACCAGCAGATTAAATCAATTGATGCGCAGCTTGCGGCAGTATCGGGAGGACAGGATTCATATGAAGTAAAGGCAACAGCATCAGGCGTGCTTCACATGCTGGGCAATTATAAGAGCGGAATGGTTGTACAGACAACGACAACTGTGGCAACGATAACACCGGAAAATTCGCAGAGATATCTCGAAGCATATGTTTCCACATCTGATATGGCAAGAATGCATGAGGGAGACAGAGTGCAGGTGGTTATGGACGGCCTGTCACAGAATGTCTATGGGACGATAAGCGGAAGCGTATCACGGATAGACAGCAATGTCACTACACAGGAAGGGCAGGATGGAGCGACAAGCCAGGCATTTAAAGTGATGATAGTGCTAGACCAGGATTATGTGCTGAGCCGTGAGGGAGACAAGGTAGACGTGACTAACGGTATGACGGCGGCTGCAAGGATACAGTATGATAAAGTCACATATTTTAACTATGTGCTTGAGAAACTCGGAATAAAAACCGGAAAATGACATGGGATAAGGTTATGAAGTTAAGAAACAGAATCAGAATATTTGCAGTTATATTTATACTGGCTTTGGGAATGGAGTACTTACCGATGGCGGTATATGCTGCAGAAGTGACAGCGGAAGAAAGCGATATGGCAAATGATGCAGAACCGGATATGGATGAAACACCGGAACCGGACAATGCATCGGAACCGGACAAGGAAGACAAAACAGACGTACAGGATACGGGACAGAATATACCGGTAACGGATATCGAGATATCAGATCATGAGGAGGAAGTGGAAGTAGGAAAGACAATAAACCTTACAGCCACAGCACTTCCGGCGAATGCCACGGAAAGCACGATAACATTCCGTTCATCTGATATAAATATAGCAACTGTGACTTCAGCAGGTGAAGTAAAGGGTATCTCAAAAGGATATGTTACCATATATGTATCTGCCGGAAGTATAATAAAAGAGGTAAATCTGACAGTAAAAGTAAAAACAACCGGAATAAATATAAACAAAGAATATCTCGTAATGAAGCCGGGAACGGCATTTAAATTGAGCGTATCTGTGTTTCCGGCAGAGGCAGAGCAGACGGTTTCATACAAATCAACCAACACATCAGTTGCAGCAGTATCGGGCAGTGGTGTGGTAACGGCAAAACAGACAGGTTCATCTACGATAATAGTTTCAAATGGGGATTTGTCTGCCGCAGTGTCGGTAATCGTAAACAGAGATACGGAAAGTTCTGTGGCTGAGCCGGCAGCAGATAGTACAGACGCAGAAAATACAAGTGAACAGACATTTGATGAAAATACTGATGTATCCGAAACACCTGTAATAAGTGAGCAGATGCTATATAAACTGTACACAGCAGGCAGATCGATGAAAGTGACCGGAGACGTCTACAGCATCATAATAGACGGAAAGAAGATAGTAAATTATAAAAATGAACTTAATACGGATATAGAACTCGAAAGGGCAGGAGACTGCATAAAATTCGATCTCAACGATGGAGAGTATCTGTGCGGAGAAGTGACACTGCACATAGATGATGTAAAAGGAAAATATCTGTATCTATATAATAACGTAAAGCATAAATACGAACTTGTGAGTACAAAAGACATGAGCAGGCTTAGTTTAAGCACACCAGGAAAGTATATGATCACGGCAAAGCCCATCAGAGAGGGTAACGCAGGGGTCAGATATATACTGATTGCAGGTGGAATCGGCATAATTGCAGGAATAGCTGTGTATGTGGCGGTAAAGAGAAGATACTGGTTCTGGTAAAGGTGACTATAGGAGTATGCACAGCAGCAACTCTGTATGCATTAGGATCATACGATTTATTTTAAAATATTGTATGTTTATAAGGCAATAAATATTTAAGGATAGACAGAAAAGGAAAAGTAGTCTCAATAAATTATTTTATATGAGACTACTTTTGTACAAAACAACAATGAAAAAAATATATAAAGTTACGATAATGGTGTATGCCATAATATTTATAATAGGATATCTCGGTGGGTTTAAATACATGAATATTGTATTAAACCATTATATAGAATATAGCGACTATATAATGTATGCTTTAATCTTTTTTTTATCAATAGGTATATTTTACCCATTTTTGAGGGAAGGATTTAAAACCTTTGATAAAGAGATTTTAAATGAAATTAGTACAGTATTTTTAATAATAGCATTTTTGTCAGTATTAATTCAAGTTTTGCTGGGAGAAGGAGAAGAGAGGGCGTTATCGGCTAGTATTATAATTAAAATTATAATATTTTCACCAGTATTAGAAGAATTATTTAATCGATGTGCAGTTATTACTATTCTAAAAACTATATTAAAGGCAGATAATGTTGTTTATATGTTAATAAGTGCAGTTATATTTGCGATGTTTCACATAAATAGCTTAAAACAGAGTGGATTTATGCCGGAAATAAGCAATTTATTAATATATTTCATACTTGGAATGGGATGTGCATATGTATATTTACGCACTAATAATATCGTATCAGCAATCGTACTGCATATGTTTTGGAATGTGTCTATAGTTGGTGGGATAATAAGTGACATTGCACATAGATGATGTAAAAGAAAGGAACACAATGCGATACACATTTATAAAGCAGCATGATGCAACAGACTGTGCAGCGGCATGCATGGGTATGGTCTGTCTGCATTACAGAAAAGAAACCACAATAACAAAATTAAGGGATATTATGGGAACTGACCTGAAAGGGACAAATCTCATAGGTCTGTCAAAATGTGCAGAGCAGCTTGGCTTTAACTGTCAGGCGGTTAAGGTTGACAGGGAAGGATTCCTTAGCAGATATACACTTCCGGCGATTGCAAATGTTATTACTAAAGAGGGAATGTCTCATTTTGTTGTTGTTTTCAGGATAACGAAAAAGTATGTGATAGTGGGAGATCCGGCGAAGGATATAGAGAGAATTTCAATAGATGATTTCTATAAGAAATTTACAGGTGCGATGCTGCTGTTAAAACCAAACAGCGAATTGCGCTCGTAAGGGTGTTTCTTAAAGAAAACCAGTTTTATATCATGGATGAATCTACCAGCAATCTGGATTTTGCAACAGAAAATATCATTTTTGATATGATATACAATAAATTCAGAAAAAAGACCATGCTTATAATATCACACAGGCTGGCAACGGTAAAAAACTGTGACAAAATAATAGTCATGGACAAAGGAAAGATAATAGAACAGGGAACACATAAGGAACTGCTGGAAAAGAAAGGGCAGTATTATAGACTGTGGGAAATGCAACAGGGAAATTTTGTTATCAGGCAGGATGAAAGCGTGGATAAGCAGAATGAAACAGAGCTGGATGATGGCGAAGTGATGAGCTACACTTAGAGATTATAATTTTGTATGTAATGATCATTTACATAAAGTTGTGACTGGTTGCAAACAGGAATGACAGAAACATTAAAACAAATAGAATACAGGAAAGTGAGGTAGACGTTATGGATATGAGCTATGACGGAACATTGGTACTTCCAAGCAGTTATGCTGTTATGGATGAAGAGGAGATGAGTTATGTAGAGGGAGGATGGATAGGTGCACCAAATTGGCTTGTTAGTGGAGTAATTAATTTTGCTATTGATAGTATTGTGATTGGTGGTTGTAGAGCAGCAGCAGTGTACTTTAGAGGACAAGCTAGAAAATATGGGGCTAGAGCGGCTGGTTTATGTTTTTCTAAAACATTAAAAAAGAAACTAATAGCTAAGGGTATTGCTTCAGGAGTTGCCTCAGGCATTTGTAATATTGCGGCCGCAGGCATTACAGTTTTATCCTGGGCGTTAGATCCAGGTGGATCATTAGCTGCGTATATTGATAAGAGAGATAGTACAGGGACTAATGGTTGGTGCACAATTGGATAATTGAATTAATATGAAAATTTGTTACTAAAATCTAAACTTCCCATCCTATAAAGGATTGAATTATTAGAATATGAAATCTATTTTGAAGATGGGAGGTTTGAGTTAATGATTTCTTGCTATACAGGAGGTAAGTGCTATGGAATACTTGAATTTGGAAAAGGGAGGACTTATTACTATCTTGATTCCACTTAATCTTTTAATTGGAGAATATACATTGTTTTTTCGCTTGAATGGATGGAGCCGGAAAATAATTCACTTAATCACAGGTGTGATTGATCTATTTTTTGTGGTGGCAACAATTGCTAGTGGAGAGCATCCATATTATCCATTTGTGATTTTCGGTGGAATGTTAATTGGAATCATTCAAAGTGAATGGTGTTATAGAAAAATCAGTGAAGAAACAAATTGTTGGGACAAAATAGATATATTGTTTAAAAAGGGGAGAATTTGGATGGGAGTGATATTAATTATTATTGAAATAGTGATTAGAATGTCGTATCCGTCAATGTTTATGGTATTACCATTAATAACACGTATCTTTTCATATATCATTTTAGCTGTGTTACCTATTGAAGTGATAGTTTTTAACTGTTTTCTTGTAAAAAAACATAATGGTATGACAATTTAATATTTTTAGAAAGCAAGGTAAAAACGTGCCATTCATGACAAGAAAGTGTCGATCGTGACCTACTTTATTAATTTTAAAGTGCATGAAGGGAGTAATGAATTTGAATAAAGAGATTGTTGAAGGAATGTACATAGCTCTTATTTTTATTGCGGGATACTATTTAGTAAAGACGAAAAGAATTAATATTTTGTGGAAGATATTGGCAGCTGTGAATATACTTTCATGGGCGTGTTTATTAGTAATATTAGCACTAGATATAAATGTAAGTGCTGATTTTATATCCTTAAATTTAGCAGCATGTATGTCGTTGGCTATTTTTACACCAATAATATGGTTTTCAGATAGAAAAAATATGGATATCTACAGTTTATTTGGAAATATAGGATTTGTATTAGTACTTAACAAGGAAGTAAATCAAATAAAAAATAGTGCCAGACTAAGAGAAAACCTTCAGAAAATTCTAGGTCTTGATTGTTATCATAAGACATGGATCACAATATCGAAACCAAAAGATGAAGAAATTACATTGACTATGTTATTTTTCAGTAAAAAGGAATTTGCCTGCTTTGAACGAAAAATTGATAAGAAGTATATAGTAGAAAAGGAAAATGGATTTGGAACATTGGTTACTATGCAAATATAGGAGAGAAGCAATGAACAGAGATGCCAAACAGCTTTTTTATAAGATTTGCTTCTAAAAATGAGGCGTGGAATCGAACGATAAAGGTGTAATGAGCTACGCCTAGATGATTAATTTTTGTATGTAAAAGCTTTACATAGAGTCAGGACTGTCTGCAGACGGGAATGGCAAAATAAAACAAAGAAAAAAGGAGGTACACATATATGGATATGTGTTATGATGGAGCACTGGTGCTCCCAAGCAGTTATGCTATAATGGATGAAGAGGAGATGTGCTATATTGAAGGTGGGGGAACAGTTAAGGTTATTGCATCGTCAAGTACAGTTAGAACTATATGCAGATCTAGCGTTGCATTGATTGGAACCGCTATAGGTGAAGCATTTGGAGGTCCTATTTTAGCAAAACTTATTACTGGAGCTCTTGCTACTTTGATTTATGATTTTATTATTGATAGATGTGGAGTTAAATATCCAAGTATTAATAAATCATTTACTAAATCAATATTTCCTAATGTAACATTTAATCTGAATAAATATGTTTAAAAATTAATATATTGACTTACAAAATGTGTATTAAAAAATAGTAGAAATGAGCGTTTTATGAGTAAAAAGTTAACTTTTGGATTTTTAAAATTATTAACCTCTTTTATTGTTTCTTTCTTATTTTTCGAGATGTCTATTGGAGCTATGCTGATAACATATGCTTTTTTAGAAATAATAAGTTTTTCATCAAAGGATGATGTTGCCAAATGGAAAAGTAGTAAGAAGTATACAATTGTATTATTTATATGTATTCTTGGTGCTATTATGATTTTGTTGGGATTGAAAATGTTTGATAATCAAATGTTTATAATTATAGGTGGAATATGCTTTGCGCCAACAATTGCCTTAATAATAGTGAAAGATTTTCTCGAATACATAAATGTAGATAGGAACAACAATAAAAATTAGGAAAAGAGTTGCAGTTGAACAGGCGCAGAGCTAGTCTCTCTCTACGCCTGTTTAAATGCGTGCCTTATTCACTTACCACAACCTTACAATCCTTCTTAAAGCAAGCAATTCCATACTTGATGAAATTGCGCATGCCATCCTGCTTCAGCTTATCCACATATGACTTTTCTTCAATCTGCTTCAGTGCCTCATCTCAGGCTGCATTCATATCGCCGTTTTCGGCATATTTAAGCTCTATCACGATGCCGGTTCGGTTGTTTGGAACTTCAACGAGGATATCGCTGTAGCCTGTGCCCGATTCGGTGTTTGATTTGATGAGCCAGCTTGCTTTGTAGCCCAGCAGACCGAGCAGGATTCCGTGGTAGAAATTTTCTTTTTTATCTTTGGCAACTGCGGTATCCCTTATACTTATTGTATTCCAAAGATAATCGCCAAAAAGCTCTTCTATTTTTTCGGTATCCTTATCCACAAATGCATTGCAGAATTGTTCAAGTGTCTTTCCGTCATTTGCAGTTGTATCGCTGAACCATTCGCGGATTTTTTTTATGAAAAGGTTTTTAATCTCGCGGTTTGGTATTGATAAACGCACCTTGCCATCGTCAGTCACGCCCTGCTTGGTCAGGTAACCGGTGGTGAAGAGCACACTCCACAGGTTTGCAATGCTTTTGTCGATTTCATCGTAGGTCAGCTCCTGGGCTATTTCTTTTTCAATGTATTCGCCTGCTATCAGGCGCTCTATCTCATCCTTGGTTTGGACATTGGCCTTGTCAATGAAGTTTCTGACTAAAGCATTTTCACTTGAATTTGACCAGAAATCCTGCGGCTTTGCAGTAGGCTCCAATCTGAGCAGATCCACGTAATTTATCACGTCCCATGGACAGTATACATTGGCATTTCCAAAGTGATATCCGTCATACCATTCTTTTACATCTGCATAATGCTCTGAAAGATTAAAATACGTAAGTATTTCCTGAACATCTTTATCTGTAAAGCCAAAGCGTCTTGGACGGGTGAACAGCGTTACTTCACTCCAAGTATTTAAAAACTGCTCAATAAACATAGTTTTGTCAATATAATAAAACCCAGATCTTCGTATATCTTCAAAATTTTCAATTCCAACAGGCAGTTTTAATATTTCCATGCGAGCCGCCCAAGTTAAAATATGTTTGATGCATTCACATATAGTATAACTGATTTTTAGAGGAATAACATTTTCTATTGATTATCTAAAAATTAGGGCATTTATGGTTATAATTATTTGTTTGAAAAATACTGTGAGTTTGTCTATAATTGAGCTATAGATAATTTCAAGAGGTATAATACAATATGATAAAAATAGGTATTGAGTAGTTAAGTACAACGTTCACGGGGTTATTATTGAAATATGGTATTTGTCATGTTATTTTTATCTTAGAGATAAGCCTGCTAAATTTGTTGAGTACCATTCGTGTCATTCATGTATTTATGGTTGAAGATATATGGATTATAGGATATAAAGAAATTAACAACAGTTGAAGAGTCAGGATCGATTGCAAATAGGAGTGACAAAATAAGGGGGAATATGAAGAATAATTTAAAAGTTTTATTCATACAATTATGTGTTTTGGCAATAGGCTGCTTTATCGGAGAAGCAGTTTTCGGCTTACCCAAATGGCTTGGACTTGTGATAGCAGGTCTTATGTTTTATTTGGTATTTTTTATAATACAGATTAAAGGTGCTATGAGTAATATAAAAGATGAAGTGTTAAGTGATGGCATAGCCGGAGCAAGAATATGCGGAGTCTTTATTTCTGCGATACTACTTGCATTTATATTGGGAATATATGTTTATCAAGCGGCTAATATAGCGATGACTATAGCCGGTGTGGTATTGCTTATATTACAGCGGAGAAAAATAAAAGGGTTTTTCTTTGAGAATCGCTGGGAGAATAATTTTTGGTTGGTGTATTTTGGTATTGCATTTATTATTTGTGGTGTTTTTTCTGTATTTGCTTGTCTGGATATTGCACCATGCACGGAGCTTTGTGGTGTTTACAGGGCTATCGGTATCATAGTGTGGATTTTGGTGATTTTATGGACACTTCCGCCTGATACATGGTTGGCCAGATTTGCCACAAATAACTATAAGAGATATGAAGATAATTATGATTAAGAAAGAAAAATAGAGATTATTTTCTAATGAAAATTATCGGACAAAATAAGGAGGATAAATGAAAAAAATAGTTTCTAATTTGTCAGTAATGATTTTTGTCATAGGATGTGCAATAATGGAAATAACAACATGGTTTATTGATTCATATGTTATGTTTTATATAGGAATAATTATTGTTATAGTGGGAATTATTGGAATGATTATTCAAGGAAAGTTTAAGAAAGTAATTGAGTTTATTATAGAGTATTTTTAATTAGGACAAAAGAAATAATAAACAAAGAAACATTGAATCTGGAGAGGAATTTATAGATGGATAGAATGAAATTGTTAAAGCTACAGATAGTTATAGGAATAATTACTTCGTGCATAGGAATAGTAACGATAATGTATGGAGTGAATTTTTACAATCATCCGAGCAGAGGGAATATTGTGACATGTATTGCATTGCTGTTCTGCTGTATGTTATCAATAATAAGCTGCGTGTTAATTGTGATTAAGAATTATAAAAATACAAAATAACAGTCTCATGTTATTTTTATCTTAGAAATAAGTCTGCTAAATATGTTTCTACCATTCATTACAAAAAAAGAACCGCTCATTCTTAAGGTGTTGAAAACAATTTAGAATAAGTGGTACTGTTTTTATATAATCGAATATTATTGATTGAATGTCAAATATGTACGGATTCGTGTCATTCATGTATTTATGGTTGAAGATATATGGATTATAGGATATAAAGAAATTAACAACAGTTGAGGATGATGGTGATAATGCTAAGAAATGGTATTAATTGTATAAAATTTTATTGGTTTGGTATATTTTGTAGCGCAATAATTAGTATTGTTGTCAGTACATTTTTAGATTACAGAGTTTTATTTTCTAAGGGAGATTTTTACACCTGGATAGTATCGTTTACTATATTTGTAATTTCAGTTACAGTATCAGATGTTATAATGCTACAGGTTATAGCATTGAGTAGGTTTTTATATTTGAGAATCAGGTATTCAATAAAGTGCCCATTATGCATTTTCCCTTTTCTTATAAATAGTGTAGATGGGAAGCTCGAGGTAAAAATTGGGAAAAAACCTGAGGTTGTTTATTGTGATTTTATTGATGATGAAGAGTATAACAGATTTTCATATGAAGAGATGATACGGATTTTAAGAGAGGGCATAATTGCAAGAAAGATCGGAAGATATATTTTTGGTATTAGTGTAATGATTTTGTTTTTATGCTTTAAACCGGCAGGCGCACTGATAGTGATTATTTTATTGGCAGAGTTTGAAGCATTGGACATGATTTATGAGCGGAAATTTCATGGAGATAATTTCAAGTTTCGCAATATCAGAAGAGGGAATGGAGCTTTGTATTTGAATAAAGTTTATGATGATTGCAGGGTAGAAAATTTCTATGACAATGATATAAATAAAAACTATGTTCTTGGCATGGTTAAGAGGAGACTAGCTAAGAATATATATGATAATGATTATACAGAACCGGCATATGTAAACAATATATTAAAAAGTCTTTTTATGGAACCGGAGGAAATCAGTACTTCGCCGGATATAAAGGAACTTGATATTGTTACACTGTATGTATTTTATGCTATATTTAGCAAGAATGAGGATTACGTAGGCAATATCCGTAATGTTGTACTGGGAATGAAATTATATGTAGGACAATATTCAAAATTGTGGAGAGATTATTTTGATTATTTCCTTCAAGTAATTGATTCATACCAATGGAAAAAAGAATTGGAAATTAATAAAAAGAAAGATATGATTCTGCTATATGACTGTTGGGCAAATATTCCGGGCAGGTATAGGAATACCTTATTGTATGTGAAAAATAAAATTGATGATTATATTAATCAAATATGAGGTACCTAAGAAAATAGAACAAGGACGTGGGAAAATGAAAAAAATAATTTCTAATTTGTCAGTAGTGATTTTTGTCATAGGATGTGCAATAATGGAAATAACAACATGGTTTATTGATTCATATGTTATGTTTTATATAGGAATAATTATTGTTATAGTGGGAATTATTGGAATGATTATTCAAGGAAAGTTTAAGAAAGTAATTGAGTTTATTATAGAGTATTTTTAGAAAGTTTTGCTTTCAACATTTTACCATTTGATAGTTTATATAAAAAGTTAAGAAAAGGAGAAAATGAAAATGAAAAAAAATCTTGAACTTATTTTATTAATAATTAACTGGGTAATCGTTGCAATACAGGCATTTACTATATTTTTATATGGAAATAGCATAGGGCTGTTTATCATTATGCTGCTTGCATTAATAGCTCAAGTATTTAGTGTTTATGACAATAGAAAAAAATAATTAATATATTGACTTACAAAATGTGTATTAAAAGAATAGTAAACAGGCGTGGAGCTAGTCTCTCTACGCCTGTTTAAATGCGTGCCTTATTCACTTACCACAACCTTACAATCCTTCTTAAAGCAAGCAATTCCATACTTGATGAAATTGCGCATGCCATCCTGCTTCAGCTTATCCACATATGACTTTTCTTCAATCTGCTTCAGTGCCTCATCGCAGGCTGCATCCATATCTCCATTTTCGGCATATTTAAGCTCTATCACGATGCCGGTTCTGTTGTTTGGTACTTCAACGAGGATATCACTGTAGCCGGTGCCTGATTCGGTGTTTGATCTGATGAGCCAGCTTGCTTTGTAGCCCAGCAGACCGAGCAGGATACCGTGGTAGAAATTTTCTTTTTTATCTTTGGCAACTGCGGTATCCCTTATGCTTATTGTATTCCAGAGATAATCGCCAAAAAGCTGCTCTATTTTTTCAGTATCCTTATCCACAAATGCATTGCAGAATTGTTCAAGTGTCTTTCCGTCATTTGCGGTTGTATCGCTGAACCATTCGCGGATTTTTTTGATGAAAAGATTTTTAATCTCGCGGTTTGGTATTGATAAACGTACCCTGCCATCGTCAGTCACGCCCTGCTTGGTCAGGTAACCGGTGGTAAAGAGTACACTCCATAGGTTTGCGATGCTTTTGTCGATTTCATCGTAGGTCAGCTCCTGGGATATTTCTTTTTCAATGTATTCGCCTGCTATCAGGCGCTCAATCTCATCCTTGGTCTGGACATCGGCCTTGTCAATGAAGCTTCTGACCAGAGCATTTCCGCTTGAATTTGACCAGAAGTCCTGCGGCTTTGCAGTGGGATCTGCACACAGGCTCTTGCAATATCTTATTACATCCCACGGGCAGTAGATATCGGTGTTGCCGAAATGATAGCCGTCGTACCATTCCCTTATATCTGCATAATGCTCTGAAAGATTAAAATACTTAAGTATTTCCTGAACTTCTTTATCTGTAAAGCCAAAGCACTCGTCATACATTGAATCCATGATTGAAACGACTTCAAAGTTGTTTAATCCTGTAAATATGCTTTCCTTCGATATGCGAAGACAGCCTGTCAAAATAGCAAACTGTAAGTAATCGTTGGTCTTTAGTGCCTGTCCGAACAAGCCTCGTATGAGAGAGACCATCTCATGGTAGTAGCCGTTCTGGTATGCCTTGTCGAGTGGCACATCGTATTCATCTATCAGGATGACTACCTTTTGGCCGTAATGCTTATATAAAAGCTGGGAAAGAAGCTTTAATGAAGCGGTAAATGTATCCTTGTCAAAAATAAACTTTCCCTTTTCTATATGAAGTAATCCTTTGAACTGTTCTTTTTCCAAAACTGTCAATTTATCACTTTCTGCCAAAAAGGAGAATTTGCTGATTTCATTTCCTATAATTCTGGAGAATACCTGAAATGCCTCATCATATGATAAACCCTCGACATCCTTAAGTGAAATAAATATCACAGGATATTTGCCCATATGCTCATCACAAAGAGATTTATTTTGTGAAATATATAATCCGTCAAACAGTGATTTGTCCGTGCCAATCTCGAAAAATGAGCGCAGCATGCTCATGCCAAGAGTCTTTCCAAAGCGCCTTGGACGGGTGAACAGCGTTACTTTACTCCAATTGTTTAAAGTCTGCTCGATAAGCATAGTTTTGTCTATATAATAAAATCCAGACCTTCGTATATCTTCAAAATTTTCGATTCCAACAGGCAGTTTTAATATTTCCATGTGAGCCTCCCCGGTTAAAATATGTTCGATACATTCACATATAGTATAACTGATTTTTAGAGGAATTACAATTTCTATTGACTATTTAAAACTGACCCTAAAATGAAAGTAATGTTGCCTAATACTTGAACAATATCATGGGGTTGTCTATAATGTAGTAAAAAGAAAATGGAGTTTTAATAAATGAAACGATTTACAGCAATATTACTTACAGGCATGATGATATTTACCCTCGCATCATGCGGCAAAAAAGCACAGGATACACCAACAGAGCCTACAACAGAGACACAGGCTGCAGAGAAGGTTGAGATGCCTACGGAAACAGAAGTTGTGACAGAGGTGGTAACAGAGGCCGCAAAAGAAACACAGCAGACAGAAGCGCAGCAGGAAGAACAGACTGCCGAACAGCCGGACGAGGAGCAGAACAATTCAGGTGATAATAATTCCTCTTATCAGTATGTAGAAAGAGCATCTTATGAGAATGGAGAATCAGTATCATTAAATCCTTCATGGCAGTATGCAGACCATTCAGCGATAAATTCAGGCTGTGCGGTCATGTACAAGGCCACAGCAAACCGCAAAAACATAGTAGTAGGTATCAATGCTGGACACGGTACAAGCGGAGGAACTTCGGTGAAGACTCTTTGTCACCCGGATGGTTCGGCAAAGACCACGGGTGGTACAACAGGCGCAGGTGCAACAAAAGCAGTAGCAGTTTCAGGTGGTATGTCCTTTAATGACGGTACACCGGAGAGCTCTGTCACACTCCGTATGGCGCAGATATTAAAGGACAAGCTGCTTGCGGCAGGCTATGATGTGCTTATGGTAAGAGACGGAAGTGATGTACAGCTTGACAATGTGGCGCGTACTGTCATCTGCAATAATGCGGCAGACTGTCATATTGCTCTGCACTGGGATGGCGACGGACTAAGCTACGATAAGGGCTGCTTTTACATATCAGTGCCGGGAGGCATAAAGGGTATGGAGCCGGTTGCATCACACTGGCAGCAGCATGATGCACTTGGGGCAAGCCTGATAGAAGGACTGCGCGCTCATGGAGCAAAGATAAACGGTAATGGCTCTATGGCAATAGACCTGACACAGACCTCATACAGCACGGTACCATCAGTGGATGTAGAGCTTGGCAACGCATGCTCTGACCACAGCGATGCCACACTTGAAAATCTGGCAGACGGACTGGTGCAGGGAGTCGAGGGATATTTCTAGAATATAAAAAGTTACTGTTGTTTTTTTGATGTGTATTGGCACTAAACTAAAGTTTGCAAAAACAACTGAATAATAGTAAAATGTCATACATGCGAGTATATTATTACGAAAACGAGCTGGAGGACGAGTTTTCCTCTGCTTCAATCAAGGCAAAAAAGATAGACGCAGACTATGACTACAGTATGGATAGTGCAGGAAGGCGATTTCTGCACTTCTTTTACATTTGCTGCAAGGAATAATAAGCCGGTGCTTCCGGTGTTTATCACTATGAGTGACAGCGATGTAATCGATGCAGATGGTTTTTATGTGCAGGAATACACAGTGCATTTCTGTGAGCCAATCTATCCGGATCCGTCAAAGAAGCAGGCGGATTCATAGAAACGGTACAATAGATATAGAAAGGGAATATTATGACAGACAACAAATCCGGGGAGATACTCATAATAGAGGATGACAAGGACATTAATGATCTGCTTGCGACAGCGCTTTCAAAAGCCGGATATAGAACAAGACAGGCATGGTCAGGCACAGAAGGAGAGCTTTTGCTTAGGCTGGACATGGAAGCTTATGCGCTTGTGCTATTGGATCTGATGCTTCCGGGGCTTTCAGGGGAGGAGCTTCTGGCGCGGATACGGCAGATGGATGCGTCACTTCCGGTGATAATCCTTACGGCAAAGGATGAGCTGGATGAGAAAATCAATCTGCTCGTGGCAGGCGCTGATGATTACATCACAAAGCCGTTTGAGATAAAGGAGGTCGTTGCCAGAGTGGCTGTGCAGCTGCGTCATGCGGTGGCAGATGTGCCTTCAAAGTCGGGCCAGGCAGGGGAAAACCAGACAAAAGCAGAAAATGAGACCGGGCAGGGAGATACTGCGAATACATACATAGCGGGACCCGTTAAAATAGAGCACAGACAGCTTGTGCTCGATCGGATTTCAAGACAGCTTTATGTAGCTGATAATGCTGTTGACGGCATAACAAAGCAGGAGTTTGCTATACTTGAGCTTCTCATGGCGCATCCCAGACAGGTGTTTGCCAAGGAGGACATATTTGAATATGCCTGGGATGAGCCGTACATGGGCGAGACAAAGACTCTTGATGTGCACATCAGCAATATCAGAAAGAAGATAAAAAAGCTGACCGATGACGAGTACATAGAGACAGTGTGGGGCATCGGCTACAAAATGAAAGAGTAAAGGTAAACAAGCTTTACTCTTTTTTTACTTTTTGTTAGCGATGTATTAGGATTTTACATTTATATTATGATTAAAGGGTTGCTAAGGAAAAAAGAAAAGGAGATTTGATTGTGAGTGAAATATTATTGCAGACAAAGGCACTGACCAAGCAGTATGGGCACCAGAAGGCAGTTGACAATGTGGATATCCACATCAAAAAGGGTGCAATCTATGGATTTATCGGCAGAAATGTTCCGAGATACATACTGAAAGCATGATCCACTACTTAGAGGATTATATGTACTGTACTAGAAAGCTAGGGCTTTATGTGCAGTTAGTAGCATAAATTATATAGGGGTTATCTAAATATATTTACCTCCTGTGATTAAGTTATATAAAGACTAAATCACAGGAGGTTTATTTTTATGATAACAGTAGAAAAACTGGAAAAAGGTACTTATTTTGATGATGCTTTTAAAATCTCATTTAGATACGATCCCACTACTGTAGCTAAGGTAAAAGAGCTGGCAGAGCGGAGATATTTACCAGAGGATAGGGCGTGGGAGATCCCAGCACATGAGCTACCAGCTCTCATAGAGAAAGTAGGGCTTAGCAATATCAAAAGTGAGGAGGCTGTAGTACAAGCTCTCAATACTAAGGAGATCGAGGATAAAAGGGAGGCTACACAGGAGAGGCTAAAAGGTATTAAGCCTGTAAGAGATTTTGATTTTAAGACAGCTCCCCTCCCTCATCAGATCGAGGCTTTTAATTATGGAATGGAGAAAAACTCTTTACTTATCGGAGATGAGCAGGGCTTAGGCAAGACAAAGGAAAGTATTGATATTTGTGTAGCCAGAAAGAAAGAGCTCATTAAAACCCTTATTGTGTGTGGGGTAAATTCTGTAAAATATAACTGGGAGAAAGAGATCCAGATCCACTCTAACGAGGGCTGTGTAATGGTAGACGGTAAGACAATGGATGTTAGAGTACAACAGCTAAATGACTGGTACAGAGGCTCCTCTTATTTTGGGGTTATCAATATTGAGAGCCTCAGAAATGAGAAAATACAAGATGCTCTCTATCTGGGGATTAAGGATGGCTATATAGGGGCTATTATTGTTGATGAGATCCATAAGGCTAAAAACGGAGGCTCTCAACAGGGAAAAGCCCTTAGATTTTTGAAAGCTCCAGTTAAGATAGGATTATCTGGTACTCCAATGAATAAAGCGGAGGATCTGTGGAATATCCTTACATGGTTGGGAGTAGAGAGGAGATCCTTTTATAGTTTTAGAAATGCCTATTGTACTATGGGAGGTTTCGGAGGCTATAAAGTAATCGGATATAAAAACTTAGATAGCCTCAATGCTGAGTTAAATACTGTAATGCTTAGAAGAAAGAAAGAGGAGGTACTAGATCTCCCTCCTAAGCTGTACAGTACTGAGTATGTAGAACTTACCACAGCTCAGAAAAAACAGTACAGGGATATTAAAAATGGCATTGTAGCGGATATGGAGAATATCTTAGCCTCTGTTAATCCTCTTAACTGTACTCTCCGCCTCAGACAGCTTACCAGCGGTAATCCTAACTTAACAGATGATAGCCCTAAGCTGGATCGTATTAAGGAGATGCTGGAGGAGGAGATTATCCCTAACGGTCACAAGGCTATCATATTTTCTCAGTGGAGCACGATAGCTAAGGATCTGGGGATAGAGCTTAGTGAATATGATCCGATTGTAATTACAGGAGAGGTACCTCCAGAGCAGAGGCAGAGATTAGTAGACAATTTCCAGACTAACCCACACTGTAAAGTAGCTATAGGAACTATCGGAGCTATGGGTACTGGATTAACTCTAAATAAAGCCTCTTATGTATTCTTTATGGATAAAGCATGGAATAGCGGAGATAATGCACAGGCTGAGGATAGAGCCCACAGAATAGGTACCGTAGGGGCTGTAAATGTAATCTCTATGGTGGCTAAGGGTACCATAGATGAGGCGGTAGAGGATTATCTGTTAGAAAATAAAGATCTCATTGATCGAGTAGTAGACGGTAAAGGATCTAAGCAGGATATTAAAACCATCCTTAACAAATTACTTAGCATTTAATATACAGGTGTGGTATAATAACTCAAAATGGAGGTACATAATGAGAGCGATAACAATAGATGCAGATACAGGAAAAAGAGTATACACAAGGAAAGAGGTAGCGGATCTGGTAGGAGCCTCTACTCAATCTATCCGCCTCTGGGAAGATGCTGGAGCTATTCCAGCCAGTGTAAGAGATGAGGGAGGCTATAGATACTGGTATGAGGAGGATCTGGAGGCTATAAAGGCTTATGCCTCATTACCGAGAAAAGCAAAACTTAAAAAGTAGCCCTAAGTGTGAGGAGAGTGTAACAGCTCTCCTCTTTTTTTTTGCCCTTAATTTTGAGGGCTATCTAAAAATTTACCGTTTGTGTGATTAGGTTAAGTATCAAAAGAAAAGGAGGTAAGCAGGATGCTTAAAATCAGTTTTACAAATGCTGAGGTATCGGATCACGGATACGGTTTAGAGGTAAATGGTAAATCCTTAGAGGATATTATTTCTACCGCCTTAGGAACTAAACTTAAGGGTAATGGTGGTTATGGATCTGGATTACCTAGCTTTAGCTCTAATAGCTGTGATGTAACGGTTACTATCAATCCACACGATAAAGAGTGTGAGATTGAAACAGGGGATAACGTGTGGCACAGCGTAGAGGAAATGGAGGCAGAAAAGAGTGAGCAGTTTCAAGAGGAAAATGCAGAGGCAGATCCAGAAAAATAATGGTACCCTCCTCCACAAAAAGGTAGTAGCTAGAAAGATGGGCTGTAAATCCGTGGAGGAGTATAACCGTAGAATGGCACGCAGAGAAAAGAATTTAAAAGAGATGGAGGATAACAAAGATGGCAAATGATTTTACAGCAAGGGTAGCAGGTATCAGCGTAGAGCTGGGTATGAGTGTACAGAATAAGAGTGGTATCTGGTGTAAGCCTACAGTAAAGATGGATATTAAGATTGATGGAGGTACGAACCCTCAGCAGAGAGAGGCTATTATTAAACAGGCTTTTGATGAGGTTTGTGATAACATTGAGAAAACCATCTCAGAGATGGAGTAATACTTACAGGGGGGGGGGAGTATCTCTCCTCTCTCCTTAACTGGAGGTAATTATGGCAAAACAGATAAAAGTAAGAGAGGATAATTACTTTGCTGTACAGGGCTGGATGGTAACAGAGCTAAAACTAAAGGGTAACGCACTTATGCTCTATGCGATCATCTACGGATTTTCTCAGACTACTAACACAGCTTTTACAGGGAGTGTAGATTACCTCTGTGAGTGGCTGGGTGGTGTATCAAGACCTACGATAATTAACACTTTAGATAACCTAGTTAAGCAGGGGCTCCTCACTAAGAGTAGTACCACTAAAGGAGCTCTCATTTACAACAGCTATACAGCTTTAAGACCGAGTAAAAAAATTTTATCCGATGAAGATCCAACGAGTAAAAAAACTTTACCCGATACGAGTAAAAATTTTTTACTCAATAAAGATAGTAAAGATAATATAGAAAAATCCATCTCTAAAGAGATGGAGGGCAAAGCCCCTAAAAAGAGATCTTATAGTACTATCTTAGAGGATCCTGTTAATAAATTTGTGAAAGAGGCTCTTAGTAAATTTATACAGTACTGTAGGGGTAAAAATTATACTCCTAAAGTAACTACGGTAGAAAAGTTTGCTAGTACTCTTAGAGATAATGCTGGAGAAGATCCTGTAGTGGCTCTGGCTATTGTGGATCAGAGTATAGATAAGGGATGGAAAGATCTCTATCCACTTAAGAACTATGGTAGACAGGGAAAGCCTACAGCGATCAGTAAAAAATTTAGTGGTAATACCCTTAAAGATGCTGAGGGTAAAGATATTGTGTTTAAGTAATCTGGAGGAGGGTGTAAAAGCTCTCCTCTAAATTTTTACCTCTTTTGTGATTAGGATTACTCAAAAGGAGGTAAAAGCGGATGAAATGCTATGCAAGTGATTATTGCCAGAAAGATAAAAGCTCCTGTAGTGATGTATGCGGAGGCTACAGAGTACTTAGAGCTTTATACAATTTAAGCAGGATCCCAGAGAGATACCGTTATACTATCGCTCTTAAGCCAGAGAATGGAGAGGATCTGGAGGCGTTTACAACTCTGGATAATTATAAAAATGATGTGCTCAGTATGGTAGATGAGGGCAGAGGTTTATATATCTGGGGAAAGAGTACAGGGAATGGTAAAACCTCATGGGCTTGTAAAATTATGAGTTACTTTTTTCGGAAGATAGCTTTTAATACAGGGCTGGAAAATGAGGGGCTATATATATTTCTCCCCACTTTTTTAGAAGATCTCAGAGATAATTATGATAATAAAGATCCAGAGTTTGATGAGATCCTTAGAATGATAAAAACCTGTAGGCTCCTTATCATAGACGATATAGGAGCAGAGAGGGTAACAGATTGGGTAAGGGAGAGGATGGTAAGTATTATAAATACCAGAGTATCTAATAACCTCACTACGATCTATACCAGTAACCTCTCTCCAGAGGAGCTTAGGGGCGAGTTAGGGGATCGGATAGCCAGTAGAGTATTAGGATCCTCACAGGTAGTAGAAATTACAAGCGGAGATAGGAGGGGGATTATAAATGGCTAATATGATTGAGCAGAGCTTACTCTGTAAGGTATTAGATGCTACAGATCTGGAGATCCTCCACTCTAACGGAGTAATAGAGGAGATGTTTCTTACCTGTAAGGATGAGATCCATTTTATCATAGAGCATTACAACAGCTATAAGCAGATGCCAGATAAACTAACCTTTTTAGGCAGGTTCAAAGATTTTCAAATGCTGAAGGTTACAGAGAGTACAGATTACTTAGTATACAAGCTCAAAGAGGCTTATACATATACTAAGTTGGTGCCTCTGATTGAGGATACAGCAAAGGTAGTAAAAGAGGATAGTATTAAGGCGATCCAGTACCTCAAAGAGGAGATAGAAAAGCTGGAGAAATCCGTACCAGTGAGCAGGAATAAAGATGGCTATGATATTATCTCTAACGCTGGAGATCGCCTTACAGAGTATAAAAAGCGGTGTGAGGTAAAGGGGCTTATAGGTATTCCTACAGGTATCCCTAAGCTGGATGAGATTACTAATGGCTGGCTCTGGGGAGAGGATCTGGTAGTACTCACAGGGCGTACTAACGTAGGTAAAACATGGATTGGAGAGTACTTTGCTACGATGGCGTGGAACATGGGTTATAAGATCCTTATGTACTCTGGAGAAATGAGTACCGCTATGGTTGGTTTTCGTTTTGATACTCTCAATAAGCACTTTAGCAATATGGGGCTCCTTAATGGATCTGGTACTCTGGGAAAGAAACCAGATACAGACGGAGCAAAGTACTTACAGGAGGATTATGAGAAGTACATAACACAGCTCCAGCAAAAGAGCGGATTTATCGTAGTTACTCCAGATGATTTTGAGGGGCGTAAGCCTAATGTAGATGAGATTAAGAGTTTAGCTATTAAGCATGGGGCGGATATGATTGTAATAGATCAGCTCTCTCTTATGAGTGATAAGCGTAGGGCGGATATACCTAGAATAGCTTATAACAATATTTCAGAGGATCTCTTTTTAATGAGTAAGGAGTTAAAAAAGCCTGTACTCCTTATGGCACAGGCTAACCGTGAGGCGGTAAAGAACCGTAAAAAGGGAGAGAGCCCAGAGCTCCACGATCTGGCAGAGAGTGACGGTGTAGGACAGAACGCCACAAGAGTATTATCTCTATCTGTGATAGATGGCACTCTTAAGATCAGTGTTAAGAAAAACAGATATGGTATCAATAACAAAGAGGTACTTATGATCTGGGAAGTAAACACAGGATACCTTAAGCCTCTCCTTAGTGAAAATCCAGAGGAGAGCACAGAGGATAAAAAGGATGATAAACCAGATGGAGAAAAGGATAAAGGAGGAGAGAAAGATTATGGTTTCTAAAGGCGGAGTACCTAAAGGGAGGATCATCCCTGTATATCTTACAGATGAGGGAGATGTGTACCCTATTTATTTACATGAGATGGGAGAGTTAGAGATTATCCAGAGGCTTGTAGCAGGTATCTTAGATAATAAGATTGTGGTAGATACTAATACCAGAATTAACTCAGAGAATGATAAAATCTCTATTTTTGATTTGAGTAAGAAAAAATAATAAAAATCTCTCTAAATGTTACCTCTTTTTCTGATTAGGTTAAGTAAATCGGAAAAGGAGGTACTTTTTTATATGACGATTACAAGTAAAGAAGTAGCGGAGATGCTGGGAAAGAGGCACGATAACCTTTTAAGAGCGATCCGCAAATATATTACACAGTTAGGAGATGAGGCTCCTAAGTATTTCTCAGAGGATCCAGATAAGGGCGGTAGATTATACCACATTACTAAGGCTGGCTGTGATCTTATGGCAGGGCGTATTATCGGAGCTCAGAGTGAGGTTTTCAAGGCTAAGTATGCTCCAGTGTTTGGAGAGGAGGCTCCTGTAGAGGTGGTAGAGGAAAAGCAGGATGAGCCACAGGAGAAAGCCTACACAGTAGAGGAGGTAGCTCAGATCTTAGGCTGTAGTGAGAGAAATGTTTATAGAAATATCCAGAGCGGAAAGCTGGAGGCGGTAGAGCGTGAGGTAATGATCCCTACTCTTAAGAAGTTTGTAACAGAGGAGGCTCTGGAAAAATATAAAGCAGGGAGGGCTAGTTAATGAATTACTTTGAAATGAAATGGAGGCTCTCCGCTTGCAGAATACAGGCAGGATACTCACAGGCAGAGGTAGCAGAGATCTTAGGCTGTAGTGATAAGACTATTGTTAGCTGGGAAACAGGTAAGACAGCTCCTAAGATGGAGAAAGCACAGGAGCTTAGTGATCTGTACGGTATCCCTCTGGCTTATATGGATTTTTCAAAGGCTGGAAACTCTACACCTCTTAGAGAGCGTGAGAGTGAGCCACAGATCCCAGCTTTTTAATTTATAGGAGGAAAAAAAGATGATTAAAGGACAGTTTGCAAAAAATTTACACAAAGCAGTTTCAGAGAGAGGGATTAAGCAGGTAGAGCTTGCTAAGGTGCTGGAGGTACCGCCTACTACAGTAAATGGGTGGATGAGAGGAGCCCATTTACCAGACATTGAGAAGTTAATGGAAATTTGTGATTATTTGGAAATGCCTGTAGGAGAGATGTTAGGAGATCATAGACATATTAACGATTTAGACGAGGTTAAGCATCTTATGGATGTATCGCTTAAACAGAAAGCCTATATTGAAAATTTAGAGGCGGAGCTTAATGAGTGTAAAATGTTAAATAATCAGCTTATGAGCGATCTGGATGCAGATGAGGGGCTTGCAGAAATTTGTGTGAATGAGTTTATTGCAGATACCATAAAGGCTGTAAAAGACGCTGGCGTAAAGAAGATTACGGTTGAGTTTTGATAAAGAAAAAGAGCCAGCTTTTGCAGGCTGGCTCCATCCAGAGGATTACTCCTCTTTAAGATTTTGTAGCTCATTGATGCGTTGAGCTAATCCCTTAAGTAGCTCCAGATCCTTATCTGATAGTGAGATAGATAGCTTAAATAAATCGTATAGAGAGGGCTTACTCTCTAAGATCTTTGAGATTAAAGCAGGATCAGTAGAAAACTTTTCCTGTGAGAAAATCTCTGGATCTCTTAGGAGATCCGTAGCATCTATCCCTAGATAAGTTGCTACAGCCTCAATCCTATCCATTCTAGGAGTGTTCTTTCCAGTACACCATTGAGAAACTGTAGAGGAGCTGTAGTGGAGATCGTTGATTAGATCTTGCTGAGTTTTACCTTTTACCGCTAGGTAGTAGGTAAGTGCTTTAGCAAATGTACTCATTGTTTTTACACCTCCTCTCCTTTGAGGGATAAGTTAATTATACAGTATTACAGAGAAAAAGTAAAGTAAAACAGAGATAAAACTCTGTAGAACAGAAAATTAGGTATTGACATCTCTGTAAAACAGGATTATATTATAATTGTTCTCTGAGAAACAGAGAGAACACAGAGGGGGTACTCCCCTCATATATTTTTGCTATCAATCTCTATTAAACAGAGAATGATATACAACAAAACAGAGATAAAGGAGGTACAAGCTAATGAATTTAGCGGAGTTAAAGGAGGCTTATAAAGCCAGAAAGTTAGCCTTAGACAGTGCAAAGAAAGAGGAGGAGAAATACAAGGCACTCCTTAAGGATGCGATGTTAGAGGCTGGAGAAAGTGATTACACGGATGAGGCTGGATACCGCTTTGAGCGAATTGTGCAGGAGCGTAAGAGCATGGATGAGGAAAAGCTCTTAGCAGAACTCCACGAGAGAAACCTTACTAGCTGTATCGCAACTAATAAGGAGGTTGTAGATGAGGATGCAATTCTTAAGGCGGTAGAGGCTGGAGAGTTGCCACAGGAAGTATTAGCAGATGCCTTAAAGGTAACAGAGGTAGTAATGCTTAAGCTCACAGCTCCTAAAAAGGCAAAGGCTAAAAAGTGATAACGATCTGGAAAACTCCAATAGTAGCCACAGTAGAGCAGGTACTTAAGGATCTTAAGCTCCAGCTCTACGGAGCAGGGCTACTTAAGGAGATTAAAAACACAGGATCGGATCTTATGTGTACTTGCCCTTTTCATGCAAATGGTAAGGAGCATAACCCATCTTGCGGAGTGCTCCTACAGCAAAAGGTAACAAAGGATAAGACCTACGAGGCTGGTACGGTGCATTGCTACACCTGTGGATACACAGCGGATCTACCTCAGTTTGTAGCGGATCTGTTAGGGCTGAGTAGCCCAGTAGAGGGCTTTAAGTGGCTGGTAAATCAGTACAACTACCAGACGGAGGAGAGAGAGCTCCCAGATCTGGATATGTACAGAGGATCCACAGCTAAATCCTCAGTACTGGAGGAGAGCTTAGTAAAGCAGTACACACAGAACCTCCTACAGAGTGAGGAGGCGTGTAGGTACTTACATAAAAGGCGGATAGCTAACTGGGTGTTAGAGGCTTATGAGCTGGGGTTTGATCCAGAGGATAAAACAGTACTTTTCCCTGTAAGGGGCATGGATGGGAAAGTGATCTTTTACAAGGGCAGGAGCATAGCTGGAAAGCATTTTTATAACGCAAAAGAGGTAGATAAAACCTCCGTAGTGTTTGGGCTCTGGGAGATCCTAAACGGATCTTTTAGCTGGGGTACAGCGGATCAGATAGAGGAAGTTTGGATTACAGAGAGTGAGATAGATGCTCTCAGCCTTATCTCTTATGGAGTACCAGCGGTAGCCATCATGGGATCACATATCTCAGAGGATCAGTGTAAAGAGCTGGAGCGTACACCTTTTAGGCGGTTTGTACTTGCCACAGATAACGATGATGCAGGGAGAAAAGGAGCCTCCCAGATCAAGAGGTTACTGATACCTAAAGGTTTTCGGTTTATCAACCTCAAATGGCATACGAGCCTAAAGGATATTAACGATCTTGTCAAAGAGTACGGAGATGGCTGGAAAGACCGTCTCACAGGATATTAAAGGAGGAAAACAGGATGAGTAAAGGATTTATTACAGGAACAAATGAGGAACTTATTAAAGCGTACAAAGAGAGTAGAGATGAGAGCTATCTTAAAGAGCTTATAGAGGCTAACAAGGGGCTTATTAACCTTTTAGTATCCCCATATTTAACCTCTATCCCTAATTCTGAGTTAGAGGATCTTACAAGTGAGAGCTATATACCGATGCTCAGAGCTATAGAGGATTACGATCCAGAGCAGGGAGTAGCTTTTTCAACTCTCCTTAAGGTATATGTACGCCAGCACCTTAACCGTTTATACAACGAGGCTACACGCCAGAAAAGATTTACAGGTACAACTCCAGATAGCTTAGATCGGTTATCTGAGATCAATAAAGAGGGCGGTACAGAAACCGATAGCACCTTTGAGGTAGAGTGTAAGGATTTTAGCTCTGTAGAGTTTATGGATCTCTTAGATAGCTTACAGCTCAATGATAAGGAGCAGGTAGCGGTAAATATCCTCATGGCTGGAGGAGCTAAGGGAGAGATTGCTAAGGCTCTCAATATTACTAATGCTACCGTGAGCTGGTATATCAAGAACCTTAAAAAGAAATTTATTTTAGCTGGTTATCAATATGCTGTCTAAATAATCTGGGCGGATGTGATTAAGTTATTTATCACGAAAAGCGAGGAGGTAAGCGGTATGAGTAGTTTAAGAACCCTGTTAGCCATCTTAAAAGGAGAGGCTGTAGTGCTTACTAAAAAGAGTGAGCATAAGGCGGATGTGCTGGTAGGAAAAAATGTGGATAAGCGTTTTGCTATCAACAGCATGGTAGGAGCTGTAAAGGCTTTGATGCTGTAGAAATAAAAAAAATCAAGGAAAAACAGGAGGATACAGAAATGGGATTACAGGATCTTATTAACAAGTATGACAATGGAGGATTTTCTAAAACAGGCTGGTTTCAGTTAAAGGATGATGGAGATACAGCTACAGTAAGATTACTCCACAAAGGAGAGGTAGGAGTAAAGGATGGAGAAACAGATTATGATTTTCCCATCTACGAGGTACACAAATTAGATGTAGACGGTAGCGGTAGAGATCGTACTTGCCTCTGTAAGGGAGAGAGCTGTGAGTTTTGTAAGAGCGGTAACAAGCCTCAGTTAAGAATGTTCTTACAGATGATTAACAAGGATGAGAAAGATAAGGATAAGCAGGTACAGCTCTGGGAGAGAGGATTAACAGACATTAAGAACCTTATCGGCTTAGCTGGAGAGTACGGAGATCTCACTAAGAGAGATATTAAGATTAAGAGATCTGGAGCAAAGGGTAGCCTTAAGACTACATACCAGTATTTTCCTAAGGATCCTAGTGAGATGGAGATTCCAGAGCCTCAGAACTTAGTAGGCTCACTTATCTTAGATCTGGATAGTGAGGATCAGATTAAGGCTATCGAGGGTAGATTACAGCTTAACAAGGGTAACAATAACGATAGTAACAATGACAGCGGAGCAGGAGCTACAAGAGTATTTTAAGGCAGGGAGGGAGGCTAAAAACCTCCCTCTTTTATTAAACAGGAGGATACAGGATGGCAAGAGAGATACAGGTAGATATGAGTAGAGAGAGCGTGGATCTGGAGGATCTTAGCAGTCGATTAGCTCATAAAAAAGTATGTAATATAAATTTGAAAAGAAACCAGAATACCTTACTTAAAGGGCTGGAGGTAATAAATGAGCTGGTAAAGAGCGGTAGGCTCCATGCTGAGGGAGAGTATGAGATTATCCGTACTCCAGAGAGGCTTAAGGAAGTAATGGAAACCTACTTAACTGGAGTAAGTGAGTATGTACTGGATGTGGAAACTACAGGGCTGGATGTGTATAACGATATTTTAGTAGGTATCTGTTTATATAATCCAGATCTCCCTAGTTTCTATGTACCGTTTAATCATACAGATCTCCAGAATAAAAGAGTTGAGGGGCAAATGACAGAGGAGGAGTGTAAGGCGGTTATGCTCCCTTATCTGGCTAACGGATCCCTTAAGTGCATCAATCATAATATTAAGTTTGATGATAAAGTAGTTACTTTTCAGTGGGGGCAGAGAATAGCTAATGTATGGTGGGATACTAACATAGCTGGCTTGGTACTCAATGAGAATGAGAAACACGGATTAAAACCGATGTATAACAAGTATATCCTCAATGGGGAGGGCTCAGATGAGGATTTTGGAGATCTCTTTGAGGGTATCCCATGTAACTATATTCCTATTGATATTTTCGCTATTTATGGTGCTAACGATGGTTTTAAAACATGGGCTTTGTATCAATTTCAGAAAAAGTATCTTAGAGAGGATCATCCGAGAGCAGACTACAGAAAGCTCTATCATGTGTTTAGAGATATTGAGATGCCTCTTATTGATGTTTGTATGGATATGGAGCTTAGAGGGGTAGAGATCCGTGAGGATTATGCTAAGGAGCTCTCTGTAAAATTTAATGCAGAGATGGCTGAGAAAGAAAAGCTCTGTGATGAGTATGTAGCTAAGTTTGATAAGTTTATAGAGGAAAATCCTACTCTTATGAGATTAACTAAGGGTACTAAGAAGATTAACTATAACAGCCCTCAGCAGGTGGCTTGTTTATTCTATGATATTTTCAAACTGAAAAGCGTATCCAGAAAAGAGCCGAGAGGTACAGGAGATAAGATAGTACAACAGCATAGAAACAAGGCTAAAAAGGCAGGCACTAAAAAGGGAGAGGAGTTTATCCAGTTTTTAGATAACTACCAGAGATACAAAGAGTGCGGAAAGCTCTTAGGAACTTACATAGATAAGATCCCAGAGGTTAAGTGTGCTAAGACTAATGCAGTACATACCACATATAACCAGTATGGAGCTAAAACAGGTAGATTTTCAAGTAGTGATACAGTTACTAAGATCAACCTCCAGAATATCCCTAGTCATGAGAAAAGCATCCGTAAGATCTTTAGAGCCAGAGATGGTTATAAGTTTGTGGGAGGAGATTTTAGCCAGATTGAGCCACGAGTACTCTCTTATGTATCTGGAGATGAGGCAATGCAGGAGGCATACAGAGAGGGTAAAGATCTATACGCCATCATGGGATCTAAAGTGTATGGAGTGCCTTATGAGGATTGTAGAGAGTTTTATCCAGATGGTACGGTAAACGCTGAGGGTAAACACAGGCGTACAACTATGAAAAGTGTACTCTTAGGTATTATGTATGAGCGTGGAGCTAAAGCCATTGGAGAGCAGTTTGATAGATCCGCAGAGTGGGCTCAGAAACTTATTGATGATTTTTATAAGAGTTTTCCTAAGATCCAACAGCTCCGCCTTAAGGTAGAGAAGATGGCGGAGGAGTACGGATATGTAACTACCATACAGGGCAGAAAGAGAAGATTGCCAGAGATGCAGTTACCAGATCACGATGATTACCGCTATCAAGAGGCTCACAGGCAGAGCCTTAACGCTGTAATACAGGGATCCAGTGCGGATATTATGAAATTAGCTATGATCGCTATTTACAATGATCCTCAGTATAAGGCTCTGGATTGCCACATGGTAATAACCGTACATGATGAGTTAATCATGGAGGTACCAGAGGATCATATTAAGGAGGGAGCAGATCTCTTAGTAAACACTATGAAAAGAGTAGGACACAGCCTAATAGATCTCCCTATGAGCGTAGATGCTGAGGTAAATGATTACTGGTACGGAGAAAACTTAGCGGATGATTATTTAGAGGAGGAGTAAGCCTATGGGATATTTTCCTTTACCAGAGCTAAAGGGTAAGCCTAACAGGATCTTTGTAGATGGTAAAACTCTAAATCAGATAGCTAAAGAGAGCGGTATAAGGCTGGATACCGTACAGCATAGATATAGCAGAGGTATAAGAGATTATGAGGGCTTAACAAAGCCCTCTCATATCAGAGTAGAGCACGAAAAGACACAGAGGAAAACCTACTCTATAATGAGTGCTGGAGAGAGAGTAATGGAGAGGATCTGGGAGCTGGATATACCGCTCCAGACTATCTCCGATAAAACAGGGATAAGTAGATCCACAATATACGCCTTTTTATACAACGGTACAGATCTTAGCAGTATGAGGCTTGCTAAGATCTGTAGCCTTTTAGGATTATCAATGGATTATGTGATGGGATTAAAGGAGAAACCAGATGGCAAAATGTAAATACTGTGGAGCTGAGGTAGCAATAGGGGCGAGATGTACATATTGTGGCAGTAAGGCGGAGAGCTGGTACTATTCTGGAGAAGAAAAGAAACAGGAGCCTAAAAAGAAGAAAGCCTCACATGATAGAGTAAGAGATTTGTTTAATGGAAAGATCTATATTGTAAAAAAGGGAGATTGCCTCTGGAATATCGCTAAAAATTTGTATGGATCTGGAGCAGAGTATTACAGGTTAGTAAAGTTAAATAATATACAGGATCCTAACCATATAGAGGTAGGCTGGAAACTGTATTATTAAGGAGGATAATTAAGATGAGTGTGTTAAGTAACAGAGTTGTTTTTAATGATGAGTGGGATGACATACAGAAAGATCCACTTTTTGAAAAAGAGATAAGTAAGAGAGTTGGTGTTATTGTTAAAGATGGGAGAATTTTAGAGGGGTGTAGGTATGAGTTTGATACTAATAGGTGGATGTATGGGTTATATCAAATTCCTAATACTCAGATTGTAAAATGGTTTTATATGGAGGAGGAAAATATTGAGGTATAAAGTATATGATGAGGAAGATAAGAAAGAGAGAACTCTGGAGGAGTGCGTAACTCCGTTAGAGGTAGGATCTGTAAGGAGAGTACAGGTTAAAAAGGGAGATACAAGAGAGGTACACCACTTTAGAGTACTGGAGGAATTAAAAGCATGAGAGTGTATATAGCTGGAGCTATGACAGGAGTGTTTAAGTATAAAGAGAAATTTATTGAGGCTGAGGAGTATATAAGAGGGCTGGGGCATATAGTACTTAATCCCTCATTTTTACCAGAGGGGCTCTCAGATTATTACGAGATCAATAAGGCTATGATAGATCAATGTGATGCTATTTATGTTCTTTTGAATTATGAAAACTCTAAGGGTACAAAGAAAGAGATTGAGTATGCAGAGAGTACAGGTAAGCAGGTAATTTATCAGAATAGTACAGAGGTAAGAGATCAGAACAGTAACTCATGGAGCTGGGTAAATAGACCTTTAGGGTATAGTGATTATCCTATAGGATATGGTAATTACTGGGAGTATCCGTGGAGAAGATGTTGGTAAAAATTTAATCTAAAGAAACCTCCTTTATGTGATTAGGATCGATCAAAACATAAAGGAGGTTTTTCTATTGAAAGTAGATATTTTTAACACAGAAAACAAGTATAAGATAATCTATGCAGATCCAGCATGGCTGTATAGAGATAAGGCGGTAGCAGGAGGGAGAGGGGCTGGATGCCATTATACAGTAACCAGATTAGAGGATATAAAGGCTCTCCCTGTAGAAAAGTTAGCAGATGATGATAGTGTGCTTTTTATGTGGGTTACAATGCCATTTTTAGAGGAGGCTTTTGATGTGATGAGATCATGGGGATTTGAGTATAAAACCTGTGCTTTTACATGGATAAAGCAGAATAAGAAAGCAGATACTCTCTTTTGGGGTATGGGTAATTGGACTAGAGCTAATGCGGAGTTATGTTTATTAGGTGTAAGAGGAAAGCCTAAGAGAATGGATGCAGGAGTACATAGTGTAATTATGAGCCACATAGAGGAGCACAGTAAAAAACCAGCGGAAACAAGAGATAGAATTGTAAAGTTAATGGCAGGGGGGGGGCTACCTAAAATAGAGCTCTTTGCAAGACAGTGTATAGATGGATGGGATTGTTGGGGAAATGAGGTATAAGAATTGTAGGAGGTGTAAAAAGCCTCCTCTTTTTTTTATCTAAATTTACTTACCGTTTGTGATTAGGTTACTTATCAATCAAAACAGGAGGATCAAGGATGGTAAGACAGATTAAAAGAAAATGGAGAAGATTTTACAGAACTCATAGAGAGGGCTGTGAGTTGGTAGGAGATTTTATTGGAGCTGTAAGTATTTTTGTAGTTTTATTTGAGCTCTATATCATCGGAGTTATGTTAGGAGGTCACTAATGGGATTAAAGAGCTTAATAGCAGTAGCACAAGGAAAAAATGCAGAGAGCGTATCCTTTGAGGATAAGTTTCTTAAAAATTATGAGGAGGCTGTAAAGGCTAAGGAGCTGGAGGAGAGGCAGATAGCCCCATCTGAGTATATCCGCCCATCCTCTATGTATGGCTGTGAGCGTATGTTATTTTTCCAGAGAGTACATGGAGGCTCCCAGAATGGAGAGCAGAGTGAGGTAAATCTTATTGAGATATGCCAGAGCGGTACAGATAGGCACTTAGACATACAGCACATAGTAGAGCGTATGGAGGGTGTAGAGTGCTTAGATCTGGAGGAAATGGTAAAAGAGGCACAGGCTAAAGGCATTAAAACAGAGTTTGTAGGCTGGAATGAGGATCACACAGAGGGCAGATGTAAAAATGATGAGCTTTCTATTTATTTCCAGCCAGACGGAGTTATTAGATTTAATGGTAAGGATGTAATCTTAGAGATTAAAACAGAGAGTACTTATCAGTTTAGTAACCGTTATGAGCCTAAGGCGGATCATAAGTGGCAAGCTACTTGTTACGGTATGGGGCTGGGGATAGATTATATCCTTTTCTTTTATGAGGATAGAAATTTCTGTAAAAAGAAACCGTACCTCTGGAAAATAACCGATGAGATGAAACAGGCAGTACTTAACAAGATACGAACTGTAAACAATGCTTGTAAAACAGGGATCCCTCCAGAGAAAGATGATAGCAAGTGTACATACTGTAGATATAAAAATGAGTGTGCTTTAGTGGATGCTGGTAAGTGGGTACATCCTAACCCTCCAGAAAAGCCTCAGACAGCCAAGAAAGATACAAACAGAAAAAAGGCTAATAAATCTACAGGTAAAAAGAAAAAAGCCTCTACAGGGCAAAATACAGCGTTGAGAGCGGTATGTGGTAACTGTGAGCATTGTGGTAGAGAGATAGGAGCTTACTACTGTAGCATTGATAGAGAGGGATCTATGTATGTAGATCGCAGAAAGAAATGTAAGTTTACTCCTAGCAGATTTAAGGGGGTACAGGATGGCAAGTAATAACATCGGTAAAACCTTTGAGCAGGAGTTTAAGGAGTGTGTACCTCCAGATTATTACCTGTACCGCCTAAAGGATGATACAAGCGGATTTTATGGAGTATCTAATCCATGTGATTATATCCTGTTTAGATCTCCTTATCTCTTTATGGTAGAGCTTAAAACCCATAAGGGAAAGAGCATACCGATAGCTAAGATCAGACCTAACCAGATACAGGGAATGGAGAAAGCTACTCACTATGAGGGAGTGTATGGAGGCTTTTTAATCAACTTTAGAGAGCTGGAGGAAACATATTACATAACCGTACAGGATGTGATCCAGTTTACTCAGGCGGAGGAGAGAAAGAGCATACCTGTAGAGTGGTGCAGGGATCACGGAGTAAAGATAGAGCAGAAAAAGAAAAGAGTAAGATACAGCTATGATCTGGAGAGCTGGTTAAGTAGATATTTTGGAGGTGTGAAATGAAAGTAACTCAGTGTACAGGAGAGGGGCAGGGATCATGTAAGAGATGCTCCGATAAGGGAAAGTGGAATAGAAATTGGATGTGCTTTTTATACAAGATTGAGGGCTATGAGGGTTGTTATTGCTCTGATTGTGTAAAAGAGATCAAAGCGGAGGCAGGAGATAAGTGTTTAGAAAATTGAAAGAAAAGATCCGCAGACAAAAGTTAATAGAGGTTGAGGTATTAGAAACTCTTAGTAGTATTTGCTTATATTTAGAGTTTGATGCTCATTTTGCTCACAGAGGTAGATATGATGATTATTTTAGTAGCCATGCTAAACAGTTACGGATCTTTTCTGAGAGCCTTAGAGATGAGCTGGTAAAGGAGGATGAGAAAAAACGTGATAGGAGAGGATAACATACTTACTCTTACATACCATGATTTTACTACTAGCTGGTGCATGAAAATAAATCTGTATGAGGTATTTTGTGGAATTGAATACAGAGAACTACCAGATTATGAGCCAGATCCAGATGAGGTAAAGATCACACGCTGGCAGAGAATAAAGAAGATCATACAGCTTATTAAAAAGCATCATTTAGATAAAGAGCTCTCAGAGTTTAAAAGCTGGGTAGAAAGTCAAAAGGCGGAGGCTGAGAGCTTAAGAGCTAAGTATAAGGCTGGATCAGATGGGTATAAGAGCCTCACAAAGAGGATAACTCTTTACAACAGAGCTATAAGGGAGGCGGAGAAATGATACAGAGCGATAAGTTAAAGAAAATCATAGCAGAGGTAAAAGAGGAGAGCTCCCCTGTAATAACCCTCTCAAATGAGTTAATAGCAGATTTTAGTAAGGAGCTTGATAGTGCTATCTCAGAGCTGGATATGATTATGGAAAGCATCGGAGAAAACTCTATAGAGGATATACCAGATAGCCAGATAGAGTACTACTGTGTTAAGATCCCAGCTCTTATGTACTATGCAGGGCAGAGAGTAGAGGAGCTGGGTATGCAGGTAGATCTAGCCTCTAACGCTAAGAAAAGTGCTCAAAATGAGGCGATGGTAAAAGTATCTGGTACTGTGCAGGAGAAAAAAGCCAGAGTAGAACAGCTCACGGAGGATAAAGCCTTAGTAGAGGCTATTTACCGTAGAGCTTATAACAGCCTCAAAGTTAAGTTAGAGATGGCTGAGAAGATCTACAGCGGATTAAAGAAATCTCTCTCAAAGAGGATAGCAGAGGTAGATCTGGATAGATTTAGTAAGGATAAATATACCAGAGAGCCAGAGGATCCTATGGAGGATTAAGCCTATGGAGCGGTGGGCTTATGAGTACTTTAGGAGACAAGCCATAGAGGATAGATGTAAGCAGGAGGCACAGTGGCTAATAGATAATCCTAAGGACAGTATCCGTAAAGTGGCTAGAGAATTTTGTATCAGTAAGAGCCAGTTACATAGGGATCTCCATGAGCTCAGAAATATAGATGATGATCTCTATGTACAGTGTAGAAATATTTTAAGGAGGCACAGAAGAAGTGGAGGAAAAGTTAGATAAGTTTTTAGCATATCTGGAGGAGAACGGAGTAGAGATCTCTGGAGAAACAGCTTTTAAGTGTGATGATGGGATTGTACTTTTTAGCCCTAATGAGGGAGGCGGAGTAGATATAACCATTATCAGAAATGTAGTTGAGTTAAATTATAACTTAGGTATCACGGATGCGGATGTAAACCTCTTTAATACAGAGGTAGGGATTATGCAGGAGTTAGGAGGAGAGCAGTAATGGAGTGTTGCGGTACTTGCGGTAATAATTGTTACGATGGTGGAGAGTTTGTATGTAGCTGTGAGGCTAGTGATGCTTACGGATGCCCTACAGCTTATAACGATACTTGTAATGAGTGGTGTGAGAAAGGAGATAATTAAAATGACAGGAAAAGAGTATGTAGAGTTAGCTATGAGAACTAATGACGGTAACGCAACAGGTAGGATCGAAAAGGCTATTGAGCTTTTACATAGACCAGATAAGCCTAAGTGCTTTAAGCCTGTAGTAGAGGATCTGGGAGGAGTGCTTAACGGATGCTTAGGGCTTGCAGGAGAGGCAGGAGAAACTCTGGATATGATTAAAAAGTGGATTTTCCACGAAAAGGATCTTGATAGAGAGCATCTTAAAAAAGAGCTGGGAGATGTAATGTGGTATATGGCTATGATCTGTTATAGTTTTGGTTTCGATTTGGATGAGATCCTCCAGATGAATATTGATAAGCTCAAAGCCAGATACCCAGAGGGATTTGATACAGAGAGAGCTAATCGTAGAGCGGAGGGAGATATTTAATGGCGGAGATAGATAACCTCATAGCTGAGGTAAATAAGAAATACAAAACGGATATAATCCGTAAAGCATCGGATCTTAAGGGGATAGAGTTTATCCCCTACACCTCTCCTATGATGAATTACTTAACCAGAGGAGGAGTACCTGTAGGGAGGATCATAGAGCTAGTAGGATTGCCTCAGAGTGGAAAAACTACTACAGCTCTGGATATTATCTCTAATTTCCAGAAAAAGTATACAGATAAGTACTGTGTATATCTGGATGCAGAAAACACGATAGATAAGGAGTGGGGAGAAACTCTGGGGGTAGATTGGAGTAAGGTAATACTTATCCAGCCAGAGAGTGAGTACGGAGAGAGGCTCTTAGATATGCTCTTAGACTACATAAGATCTGGTAAGATCGGCTTAGCAGTATTAGATAGTGCTCCCTTTATTATCCCTAAAGCAGTACAGGAAAAAGGCTTAGATGAGAAAAGCTATGGCGGTAACAGTGCTCTTATGAAAGCCTTTTGTGATAAGGCGGTACCGCTTTGTAAGAAAGTGGAGTGTACTTTTCTCCTCATCAATCAGTTAAGAGAAAATATAGGAAATCCATACAAGCCTTTTAAGATCCCGTGTGGTACAGCTATAGCTCATGCGTGCTCACAGATCTTATGGTTTACAAAGGGATCCTTACTGGATGAGAAGTATAAAGAGGTAAGTAGCGGATATGCTAACCCTAGTGGTAATCTGGTAAGCGTGAAAGTGGAGAAAAATAAGGTTACTAAAAATGATCGTAGGCTCCAGACTTACACACTTAACTATAGTACAGGAGTGGATGAGATTAAGGATACCTTAGATCTGGCTATTATGCTGGGGATCATCTCACAGGCTGGGGCGTGGTTTAAGGCTATTCTTAAAGACGGTAAAGAGCAGAAAATGCAGGGCTTTAATGGAGTGCAGGAGTTTTATTATAACGATCTGGAGGAGCTGGAGTATCTTAGAAAACAGGTATATGAGGCAGGGATGGTATGAGAGAAATAGAGGAAACCTTAGCACATAACCTTAGAGAGGTAAGAGAGAAAAAGGGCTACACTCTAAAAGATGTGGTAAAAGGTACAGGATATACAGAGGTAAGTATAAGTAGATGGGAAACAGGTACACGGATCCCTAAGGCTACAGTACTTTACAATCTGGCTAAATTCTATGGAGTATCTGTAGATAGATTTTTCTGGAAATAAGAGCAGGAGGAGGCAGTAAAAAGCCTCCTCTATTATTTTATACAGGGGTTATATAAAAAGTAATTGACATTATTATATAGGGGGTGTATATTATAAGTGAGGTAAGGAACTAGATACGAACTGAAAGAGAGGTAAACAATATGAGATATAAAAACAGTGATGATAACAGATACAGAGTACAGTTTATGAGATCTACAGAGGAGCTTATGGATCAGCTTACAGTTAAAGAGTTTATCTCTTATCTGGAAGAAAACGCAGAGTTTGAAGATTACACAGTAGAGTACATTGATAAGAAATGTGTTAAGTGTAGAGCCTATGATCTCACAGAGGAAAACAGCAAGCTCCATAAGGAGTTTTTAGTAACAGAGGATGGTAGAGTATTTTACTGGAGATCCTTAATCAGCAAGATTGAGCTGGTAGATGCTGAGGAAGAAAAACAGGAGGTAAGTAAGATGGTTATTAAGAGATTAAAAGGAGCTAAGTTTGGTACAGATAGAATAGCTAGAGTAGTTACAGGATATGCCCTCTATGAGGAGGGCAAGGGCTACATAGCTTTTAGCTCAGATAGAGATGAGTTTGGTATTTTAGCTCCATATATTCCCTGTGGAGGGAAAAGAGCTTTACAGAGTATTTTAGATGCTGGAGGCTTTTGTAGCTTTGATGGTATGGAGTATGTACAGGAGTTGGGAGCCTAAGGGCTCCCAGATCGGAGGGAAATATGTTTACAGTTTATCTTAAGAGTGCTGGAGGCACAAAGAAATACTTTACAGAGTTTGAAACAGAGGCGGAGGCTGAGAGCTTTTGTAGAGAGTATGGCTGGGAGTGGGTAGATGAGAATGAGTTTGTATGGGATATGGATTATGAGGAGGCGTAAAGATGGCTAAGATCGTTTATCTGAGAACCGATAAAAACGGTACTAAGTATTATGCTAATTACACTTGCCCTAGATGTGGAGGAGCTGGAGGATCTGATAAATGGGCTTTTACAGGCTGGACTTGTTATGAGTGCGGAGGAACTGGAGAAAGACCTACTCCAGTTATTGAAAAAGAATATACTCCAGAGTATAGAGCTAAGCTGGATGAGAGAGCTAGAAAGAGAGCAGAGGCTAAGAGGGCTAAGCAGGTAGAGGAGTTTAATAACAATCGTTTAGCAATAGCTGAGAAATACGGATTTAATCCAGAGGGTAAGATCTATGTAGTAACAGGTAACACCTATGAGATCCGTGAGGAGCTTAGGGAGGCAGGAGCAAAGTATAGAGGAGGGATTAACTGGTATTTCTTAGAGAAACAGGATAGATACCCTACAATAGAGCTTAGTTATGAGGAGTGCCTTAATATCTATCCAGAGTACGGTACAATGAGCTGGAAAGACCTTACAGAGGTACAGGCAGTACTTAACAGTAAGATCCCTACAGAGGAGGATCCTAGCCAGTATGTGGGGCAGGTAGGAGAGAGGTTAGATCTGGTAGTAACTTTTAAGAAAAGATCTACTTATGAGATCCCTAGCTATGCAGGATGGGGTACAGATACGGTAGGGATCAATGTATTTAGAGATGATGCTGGTAACTGTTTTATCTGGAAAAGCACCTCAGCATTTTTCAACATAGCGGAGGGATCACAGGTAAGATTGAGAGGAACTGTAAAGGAGCATAGCGACTATAAAGGCACTAAGCAGACTATATTACAGAGATGTAAAGTGGATGCGGTAAAATTATAAAGACAAGGGAGGAGTTAATTAACTCCTCCATAAGGAGGGCTAAGAGATGAGTATACACGGAGTAAATGCTAGACAGCTACAGATAATAAGTATCCTTAAGGAGGCTAAGTGTACAAATACAGCGGAGCTACAAGAGGAGTTAGGAGTATCTAGGAGAACACTTAGAACGGATATAGCGTATCTAAAGAGAGTGTATCCAGATAAGTTAATAACCCACAGAGGCAGGTATACAGGCGGTTTAGAGTGGGTAGAGTAGGAGGAGCATATGGATCTAATAGAAAGAGTAGAAAGCTATAAAGTGTTATTTAAGGAGTGTAAAGCTTTGGAGCCTGTTAGTATGGCTCTGGCAAAGGGTTATAAATCCGCTACACCTCTCCAGAGATTGGAGATAATCAGAGAGCTAGATACAGAGCTAGCGGAGGTATATAGCGTAGAGATCCCTGTTATTACAGCGTGGGTAAGAGATGATAACTATGTACACTCTACAAAGGAGATTTTCTTAGGGGAGCCATCCTTAGAGGGTTTTCTCCATCAATTTAGGCACCACTTACAAAATAAGGCAAGGGAGCCACAGTATAAGTATTTACTGGTAGAGAATGATCCTAAGGCGGATTACAGGATCCCTTATAAGGATTGTGTGTACAGGATGTATGGGGAGGATGATGCTAGAGCATGGGCTAGGATGGTTATTGAGTTAGCCTCATAAATGAGTTATAATATAACCACTATATAAAAAGGTAGGTGGTTACATGATAAAGAGATTGAGCGTAATAATAGCTTTAGGTATTGCACTATCCTTATCAGCCTGTGGAAATACAGCTAAGGTAAATGAGCCCATAGAGGCGGAGAAAGTAACGGAGGCTATAGAAAGTACTCCAGAGGTAACAGAGGAGCCAGAAACAGCTACAGAGGAGGCGGAGGAGCTATCTGTAATCTATGCAGACGATGAGGAGATCAATTTATATCTGAATAGGTATAATGAGGTTAATGTGGGGCAGGAGATAACAGCGGATCAGTTTGAGCCCTATAAGCATCATGGTAGTGTACATAAAAATCAGATAAAACTCAAAACAGAGGAAACTACTATATCAGCTACAGGAACTAAGGTAACAGTATACTTAGAGTGTAAGGATCTGGAGCAGTATAAGGAGGCGTTTCTGAGATTTGTAAAGCCTTTTAGTGATACCGATATAGAGAAATGCTGGGAGCAGGTTTTAGCGGATGCTACAAGGGTTATAGAGTTTGACGGATTTAGTACAGAAACCAGTAAATTTAATGGAAATATAGAGTATATGAGTATCTATGGATCTATAGAGTAGGAGGCGGATTATATGAAAATCGGAGTAAGAAAACCTAGCCTTAAAAAGGCTATCAAAGCAAGTACTACAGGTAAGGCTAAAAGAGCGGTAAAGAAAGCAGTCAATCCTCTGTATGGTAAAAAGGGTGTAGGGCTGGCAAAGAGCCCTAAGAGGGCTGTAAAAAATGCTGTATATAAGAAAACTACAGTAGGAGTAAAAGATTTACTCAAATAGGGGGGCTTAATGGATGAGCGTATAAAAGAGCTGATAGATTATATAAAAATGCTACAGGTAGCATTAGAGTGTAGCACAGATCCAGAGGATATAGAGGCAGATAATCTAATGGATGCTATCTGGGAGAGTAAGATGGAATTAAAAGAGCTGGGATATGAGGGCTGGGAGGATTTATAGGAGGTATATATGGATAATGAAAAGCAGAAACAGGAGGTAATAGACTTTCTGGAGAACACTTACACAGGGGCTAAAATGATGGGAGATGAGGAGGTAATGCTAAGAGCCTCCAGAGCACTCTTAGCATTTAAGGCAGATGTGCATAAGGATATTTTCATAGAGGAGAATGTGCTGGAGTTTTAATACCAGATAGAGAGAGGATCTTAGGATCCTCTTTTTTTTTTGTTCTAAAAATACTTACCGATTGTGATTAAGTTAAGTATCACAACAAAGGAGGTAAACAAAGTGGCACAGAAAGTAACCAGTACAGATATAAAGCTGGCTCTTAAAGAGTTTCATAATGGAAAGCCCAGTTATTTTATAACCGAGTGTAAAACCTGTAGTACTTATTTTCCAGATCCACAGGGGCTACTTAAGTTTGATGGGCTGGCTATCACAAAGAGCTATACAAAGCCTAATATTATCGGCTATGAGATCAAAGTGAGTAGAAATGATTTTCTACAGGATAATAAGTGGCATTTATACCTACAGTACTGTAATGAGTTTTATTTTGTAGTACCTAAGGGGCTGGTAAAGAAAGAGGAGCTCCCAGATCATGTAGGGCTTATCTATTTTAATCCAGATACTAAGGGTTTGAGAACTGTTAAAAAGGCATTGTACAGGCAGATAGAGGAGCCTGTAGGAGTGTATAAGTACATTATCTTTAGTCGGCTGGAGGAGGATAGGATCCCATTTTACAATGACAGGGCGGAGTACTGTAAGGATTATCTGGAGGATAAGGTAGTAAAGAGTGCCATAGGGCAGAGATTAGGCACAAAGTTAGCAAAGGATTTAGAGGATGCAGAAAAGAGGTTAAAAAGCCTCCAGAGTGCAGAGAAAGAGCTACAGGCGTGGAAAAGCGTTAAGAAAGTCTTAGATAAGGCTGGTATTTTACCGTGGAGATGGTTTGATAATGATAGCTGGGTAACAGATCTGGAGCAGAGGCTTAGTGGAAAGATGGATCCTATAGATCTGGAGTTAGCTATTAAGGATGCCAGTAGATTACTAACCAGATTACAGGATATGCAGGTACAGGAGGAGCAGGATGATAAAAGCTAGATACATAGGGGTAGATAATGAACTCTTACAGAGCGGTAAAGTATATAAGATCAAAACAATTTCTGTAATGTGGAATGGTAAGCCCAGATTAAGAGTAGCTTTTGGAGAGCGTTTTAGATACTGGGTGCATTACGGTAGCCTAGAGGAGTTTCTTAAGCGGTGGAAAGTAGAGGCGGTATATCATGGATGTAAGTAGGTTAATGATTTTGCTTAAGGAGGCGTGGAGCAGGGCAAGAGATGAGGGAGTAGGTGTAATGGAAGATTTTATAGGAAAGCCTTTTACAGCTACTACTATGAGTGAGTTGAATTATCTTGTAAACGCTCCTTTAGAGAGTATAAACAGAGAACTCCGAGAGGAGTTAGGTATAGAGCTTTATGTAAATACATTACCTCAGATAGAGGATAACTCAGTAAGTGGGATCTTAAGGGTAAAAAGGGTAGGAGAGCCAGTAAGATTTATATGAGAGAGGAGTGTTAAGTGTGGGTAGAGCTGAGAGGCGTAGACTTGAAAAGCAAAAAGGAAAACAGGTAAAAACCTATAATCTAACCAGATCACAGCTCCATAATGCAGTAAGGCAGGTAACAGAGGAGGATCTTAAGAGGATCAAACAGGAGGCTATGGAGGACGCCATAAATACAGCTATGGCATTACTCTTAGTACTCCCTATGGAGGTACTCATGGATCATTACTGGAAAAAGACCTATGCAAAGAAGATACCAGAGTTTACAGAGCTGGTATTACAGTACTATGAACTCTGGCAAAATGGAGAGCTAGATATGGATGAGATGAAAAAGGATCTCTGGGAGTATGGCGGAGTGAGATTAGAAGAAAGAGAGGCAGAATAATATGAGTTTAAGAGTAAAAGCAGGTATTGATTTAGAGGAACTTAAAAAGTACGGATTTAAGACAGGTAAAGAGTGGGCGGATGCTGGAGAGCGTTGTTTAGAGGGTATCGGTTATAAGTATCAGCATGAATGGTACCATAAGTTTTTAATGGATGCAGATGAGCCTAGTAAGATTGCTTATATTGCAGAGGATTATGATATTCCATGTGTACAGATCTCAGTAAGGACAGAGCACAGAGATTTGTATGTAGATGTAGCAGTAGAGGGTACTTATCATGTAGGAGGATCAGAGCTGGATATTGTAACAGATACTATCTATGAGCTTACACAGGCTGGAATACTGGAGGTAGTACCAGAAGAAAGCGAGGGTAAATAATATGGCTATCAGAAATATGCTACACATGAGCCAGTTAAAGGCGTTTGAGGAGTTTCTGGAAAGTAAGGGCTATTTGATTATACCTACAGTAGGAGCGTATGAGGTACTTAGAGCCAGAAAACCTAAGGAGAATATGGTAATTGTGTATAGAAAAGGCGGAGCTAAGGAGCATTTATCTATTATGGATAAAGATTTTTATTTAGTAAATGAGTTTTTGAGAACTAGGGAGGCAGTAGTAAGTAAATGAAAAAGAAAATTAAGGATTGTACATTTAAGGAGTTTACAGGGTGGGCTAACGCTAGAGCCTGTGATGGTAGATGGAGTATGCTGGATGCTATGAATAGTATAAGTGTAATTAGTATGGTATATGAGGTAAAGCCTCTTTTCTTTAGAGGCAGGGTTAGGGAGGCTTTATGGAGAAAACTTAGGGATCAGTATTTAAACATGGAGGCAGAGATAGAGATTGAAAGATAGTACAAGAGCTAAGAGCTCAAAACAGGAAAAGCGTATAGCTAAGGCTATAGGAGGTAGGCAGGTAGTAGGATCTGGATCTACTCCATTCCTAAAAGGGGATGTAATAGCAGGAGATCTCTTTATAGAGGCAAAAACAAAGATGAACCCTAGCCAGAGTATCACAGTAAAAAAGAGCTGGATAGATAAGGCTAAGGAGCAGAGCTTAGCTATGAGAAAATCCGATTATGCAATAGCTGTATCTTTTGGAGATCCTAAAGATTATTACCTCATTGAGGATAGTTTTATGGAGGAGCTCTTAAAGGCAAGAGAGGCAGTAAAGCAGGTACAGGAGATCCCTTTTGAGGATATTCTAAACGGAGCAGTAGGAGATATAGAGTTAGGCTGGAATAGAGCCATAGACAAAGTAAGAAGAACTATAGAGGAGGTATATGAGTAATATGTGTAAAATTAGAGAGATGAACTTAGAAACAGCTAAGTACTATGGCTATGAGGCACAGAGTAACCAGTTAGTAGAGGAGTGTGCAGAGCTCATACAGGCGGTAAACAAGTACCGCAGAGTAGAAACAGGCTTAGGACAGCCTGTAGCAGAGGATAAAAAAGCTATTGCCAGAGATAACTTAGTAGAGGAGATTGCAGATGTAGAGTTAATGCTGGAGCAGGTAAAGTATCTCCTCCAGATCCCAGAGGATGAGCTCTTAGCGGTTAAGACCTTTAAGGTAAATCGTACTAGAGAAAGAATGGAAAACAGTAAATAAAATATTTTTCAAAAACTATCTAAATTTTCCTCATATTGAGGATTAAGTTATTTATCAATAAAAATAACACACACAGAAAAGGAGAAAAATCTATGAGAGCATTTAAAGGATTTAACAAGGATCTTACCTGTAGAGGTTATCAGTATGAGGAGGGTAAGGAATTTCACACAGAAAGAGCGGAGTGCTGTGATACAGGTTTTCACGCTTGCGAGTATCCGTTAGATTGTTTTGGATATTATGATCCAGCACATAGCGTATACCATGAGGTAGAGTTATCTGGAGAGATGGATAAGAGCGGAGATAATACTAAGGTATGTGCTACTGATATTAAGATCGGAGCTAGATTATCTATTGCAGGACTTGTAAAGATGGCTATTGATTTTACTATGAGTAAGGTAAACAAAGAGGCAGGATCAGACGAGCGACACGGTTTTGCATCTGCTACAGGGGATTATGGAGCCTCATCTGCTACAGGGAATTGTGGAGCCTCATCTGCTACAGGGTATAAAGGAGCCTCATCTGCTACAGGGTATAAAGGAGCCTCATCTGCTACAGGGTATAAAGGAGCCTCATCTGCTACAGGGGATTATGGAGCCTCATCTGCTACAGGGGATTATGGAGCCTCATCTGCTACAGGGAATTGTGGAGCCTCATCTGCTACAGGGGATTATGGAGCCTCATCTGCTACAGGGGATTATG
>OBUS01000294.1_pt1 | contig 45564 bp, 37 predicted proteins | sample 1475921 | NCBI WGS metagenome assembly OBUS01 (sample SAMEA2579948, study PRJEB22360) | human gut metagenome | reverse complement strand
GTCTGTTCTCCCTCTTTTACCTGCTGATCTACTTCGTAGGCAACGGTAAAATCGTCCGTTCCAGACTGTTCTACATTCCAGACCAGCACATTTGTAACGGTAGCACTGGTTGGTATATCTGTTCTGATGGTATCGGCGTTCAAGTCCTGTAATTCTTTGGTAATGTATTTACTGATTTCTGTTGTCCTTGCTTCAATGGCTTCCTTGCTGGTATCCCATGAGTAGTAGGCTTTCACAAAGTTCTTGACGAAATTTTTAATACCGTTGGTATCGTTCAATCTTAACTGAATGATTTCTTTTTCATGTATCGTGTGGGTGTCAATGGCGGTAAAGTTCTTATACACACCAAAGCTGGTGCTTGCCAGAAGCACCGCCCACAACAGCAGGACAGATTTCTTATGTGTCCCGACTTTCATGGTACGCACTTTCTTATTCTTAGGTGCTTTCTCTGTTTTTTCTTTCTTCTTAAACATATTTCAAGTCCTTTCTATTGTTTGATTCTTCCGGCACAAATGATGTGCTGTTGCCAGTAGGCAGAGGTCAAATCGGTATAGCCGATTGGATTTCCGGCATGATACATCTGATTGTTACCCACATAGATTCCTACATGGGTAACATAGTCACTGGTGTTGTAGGTGGAATGGAAAAAGACCAAATCGCCAGCCTGTGCCTGTGACAATGGGATATGCTGGGTTGCGTCATACTGTGCCTGTGCGATCCGTGGCAGGCTGATTCCTGCTTTTCCGTAGCACCACTGGGTAAGACCAGAACAGTCAAAAGAGGTGTTCGGGTTACTGCCACCGTAGACATACTTCCAGCCTTGATACTTCAATGCTTCATTCATAACCGCCTGTACCGTTTCGTTGCTGAACTGCTTCACGGTCAGATATTGGTTGACCAGCTCCACATAGAACATATTTCCGTAGTTATAACGCCAGCCACCATTTTTACTGACTGCTATTGGGTTCGTATAGGTCACTTTTGTACCGCCGGATTTATTCTTTGCGAAATTCTCTGCAAGATTGAAGCTGTGCTTTTTCCCGTTCTTCGCCACATAGTCTGCATAGCCACCACCATAGTTATAAGACTGAATGACCACGTTAATGTCATTCATGCCTTTTGCTTTACAGGAAGAAAGCAGGGACGCAAAATATTTACACCCCTGCTTAATGGATTCGTCTGTACTTAGTGAGTTTGGCGGTAGTCCCAGACTTTCGCTGGACTGCATGACATCGGTAGCCGTACCGCCACTTTCTACCTGTATGATGGCAAGCAGGACGTTCACATACTCCGTGATACCGTTTTCGCTGGCGTATTTTTCTACCATCGGCTGATGTTTGAGGACATCGGCTGACAGGTTCATGCCAGAGTAGACAGTTGAATAACTGTTGGAACTGTCGTCATCTTCGCCGGAAATCAATATCCCGAAAAAGAGGACGATGGAGAAAAGGACTGGAAATATCGTACCTATGATAAGGATACGTTTTAATCTCATTTCTTCCGTCCTTTCTCTGGTTGCTTCGTAACAGTCTTACGATTCTGTTTTTGGTTGACCTGTTTCTGTATGGTTGTTTTCTTTTGATTACTTCTGGATTCCGCTACATTCGGCTGGTTCGTTCTGGTAACACCTTTGACCTGTTGTTCCTGTCTGATATTGGTTCGGACAGTTTCTTTTCCAGCCTTGACTTCTGCATTTTTTATCACAGGAGAAGTAGCAGGACGCTTCATATCCGGCTTTATGACCGTATCGGTCTGTGCAGGTTTTGGAACAGGTGTTGCAACAGGGCGTTCATGGCTTCTGGTAGCTCCGGCTGTCGCTGATCCATTCGCATGAACTGTCTGTTTTGCTTCCTGTGCTTTCTGCAATTCCTGTTTTTTCTGTGAGATATTTTCCCTGTGCAGGTTACGTTTCTGTGTACGCTGTTCCTGTCGGTTTTCCCGTTCTTCCACAACGCCACGCTTAAAGTCTGATACATTATCCTTTGCTTTCTGTTGGGCAGAGTGAACAGCATACCCAGCCTGTATCGGCAGGTCTTTCACATTTTCTTTCAGAGAGGAAGCACTGTCACGGACTTTATTTTTCGTATCCATTACAGCACCTACCGCAGAACCAACACGGCTTCCCATGGAAACCTCATTATTCCTTTGTGGTCTGGCTGGCGTATTTTTATGTGTAGAACGAGAGTGATTATAAGCAGAACCAGCGACTGCACCAGCACCAGCTCCGACCATACTTCCTGTACCCACAGCCCTTGCAAGTCGGCGTTCCATACGTCTTGCCCTGTGTCGCATGAACACCATCGGTCTACGGAATATCCGGCGACCTATCTGCTGGCTGTCATTGGCATTCAGGCTGAACATACTCATTAGTTCTCCGAGCTTCATGTAGATTCCGGCAAAACAGATTATCTGCAAAAACGCCACCATGAAGAACGGATAGTCCGTGGAAATGTTGTAGAACATACTGGAAATCGAAAATGCCACGGTCACAATCAGCGTAATTCCGGCTCTTGTCATAATGGCATTGAACACACGGACAACTGCCTGTTTCGCCATGTTCTCATAGGTCGGTATCATGGACAGTAAAAAACTAATCGGTAAAAACATGGCATATATGATAAATAGTATCTGGGAAAATAACATCATGCCGGTAAGCAGAAAGATAAAGATTGTGATACCAAGATTGAAAATGAGCAGGAAGAACACCATGCCAAGACGGTTGACGACCTGTGGAATGGTAAGGTTGTCATTGTCGTTATCCTCAATCTCTGTTTTCACAATATTTTCCCTTGTTTCCCCATCTTCATCGGACGGGCTGGCAGATACCAAAGCTTCTACACGGTCAGTCCCGATTTCTTCGGTATCGCTGTTCCCGAACTGCAACAACAGCCACGGTTTTTCTATCTGTATCGCAAAAAGGCTGTCACGGATAAGGTCTACGCTGTCTTTCCCTTTGCTTTGTGAATCGGGGAGCATGATTTTTGTCCCCAAGTCCAGAGAAGCGGTGCTGATGTCCGAACTGAAATCATTGATTTTCTGGATATAATTGGGAGCATAAGCAATAAAGGACGCAGACACAATGAACACCACCACAAAGTTGATAACAGCGTGAAGTGCCTTGCTTGTTTCCCGTTTGAGAAGCCCTGTATAGGCGGTGTAAACACCTACAATCAGAATGATAATGAGCAGGAATCCCACATAGAATCCACTGCTGGAAAATCCATGTTCGGTCACTCCAGCAAGTGTCTGGATACTTTTCCCGATACTGTCTGCCATGTCATTGATGAAGTCCAGCTTATACGCCTGTTGCACCACATATCCTGTGGCATTGCTAAGATACAGGCTGATTGTCCAGACAAAATTTGTGATACAGTAAAGCCCGTACTGCACCGATTTTCCAATGCCGTCCAGCCAGTTCCACGGTAGCCAAGACCAGCTATTGTCCACATAGAAATCAAGCTGATAGTTGGAAAGCGGATACTTTGAATAAAGGTTGTCTGCATTGACCGTATCATCGACCAGTCCAGACGCATGAGCTACCGTCCCAAGCAGGGACAGCAGTACCAGCGTAACGGTCACGGCAAGCAGTACCAGTTTCAGTACATGGAATACCTTTTCTCTTGTGATAGATTTCATCATTCCAAATCCACCTCACTTTTTATCGGCGGTCTGGTATCAAAGGCATGGAGCAGTTCTACAAAGACAGGGTGTATCTGTACCACACCGACACGCCCGTATAAATCCTGCATTAAGCATTGTCCGTTCTCCAAATCCCTCAACCGTTTCTGGTTGTTTTCGTCCTCACTGTCCAGCCCGAAAAACTCTAAGGTCTGCTTGATTTCATTGGTATCTGTGGAGCGGAACGCAAACTTTAAGCCGATGTTATTTTTCAGACTTTCTTTTGATACGTCCCCAGAGGATTGTGTCACAAAATAAACTCCGGCGTTCATGGCTCTACCAGCACGAACCAGCTTATTTGAGAGTGTTTCGCCCTGTGCCACATTTAAGAACGCCCATGCTTCGTCCAAGTCCACGATTTTAAAAATACTTCGGTCACTGTGAATGAAATCAAGGGCAAATGTACTGATAACAATTAAAATGGATACTGACAACAGTTCAATGGTCGTGTATTCCTCAAAGGTGGTATCCTTATCCGGCAAAACCAAATCCGCAACCTGTATGATGTTGAGCTGATTATCCAGACTGATTGCATTTTCCACCGAACCGTCCGAGAACAAAAGCTGTGCAAAATCATAGTCGGTAAAACTTTCGATATGGTCTGCAATGTTACGGGATACGGCGGTATCCTCTTTCCGCAGTTCCTCAATGACCTGCAACAGCCCGTGGTTCTGATTCTGGGATACCGTGCGGACAGCTTTTCTAAGGACAGGAAACTTTTCGCCATCACGACTGCTGATACCTGTAAGGAACGTCAGAATATCAATGGCAAGACTTTCAGCGTCCTTGACATCTTTCATAATCACATACGGGTCTAACAGCCCTTGATTGCTGGAATCACTGGTAATGTTTACAATGTTGATTTCTTCTGCAATCTCCGGCAGTGTTTCTTTCCAGTTCCCACGTTCACTTTTCGGGTCTAGGATAACTGCCTGTCCACCGAACAGGACGGAATAATACACCAGCAGGTTATTACAGAATGACTTTCCACCGCCAAGTGAACCCACAAAAGCAGAAGCCAACGCATTTGTGACCGTACCTTTTACCCCTTGACTGGCAAGGGACGGTTGCAGGTAGACATTTCTTCCTGTATCCACGGAATACCCGATATAGATTCCTGTATTTTCTCCCAACATCTGGGTAGCACCGAAACCAAGTCCGGCTAAAAAGTCGGATTTCACATACTGGATATAATCATTGATATAACGCTTACTGGCTGGAAGAAATTCTCCATGCAGTCCCATCATATCTCCGGCAGGGCGAACCAGCTTCACATTCAAATCATCGTAAAAGTCCTTGACTTCATCACAACGGCGTTTCAGTTCGTCAAGATCGGGTGCAGACACCCGTATGACGTAACTTAACTTGTACATACTTTCCTTGCTCTGGTCTAAATCTGTTTCCAGTTCATCGACACTGTCTAAAGCTTCCACCACATTTGAACTTGTTTCATTTCCTGCTTGATAGGCGTGATTGTCCAAGTCCTTTAATTCCTTTTTCTTGTTGCGGACAGTGGTTAAGGCTTTCTTATTTCCTACAATCTCAACATTCATGGAAGTGTCCACAGGGAATGTGAACTGCTGTTGCTGGAAATAAAAGATTTCCGATGATGGGAAGTCCAGTTCTCCGACAATGGCATTGACCGTAAAATAGGATACATAGCTTTCGCTGTCCTCATGTTCCAAACGCAAATATCGCTGGCTTTCTTCCACCACGCAACGGGTAGGACGAATAAGGTCATAATACTTAATCAGTGTTTCTCTTTTTAATTTTCTTTTTGGAAGAGGATACACATAATCTTCATAGGCTATCCCGTCCCTGCCGTAGAGGTGTTCCATCAGATAGGCAAAGTCTTTGGCTTCCAGTCGGCGGATTTTGAACCTACGGGAGATTTTGTTTTCCAGTAATTTCTCCATCTTCACATAACGGTTGATTTCATCATTGCTCATGGAAACAAAGTCATTCATCAGCGTGTGCCTTACCTCATTCAAAAACTCACGGAATGTCAGAAATACCGATTTTTTGATGTTCTTCAGATTGACTTCGTCCTCTGTGACCATGAGCTTGAATCCCAGAAAGAAACGGTAATCTACTTGATTGTCGCCTATCATGGATACAAGGGCTTCGGTCTGGTCGTCTATCTTTTGGATTGCTACCTCACGGAGCTTTCCAGTGACCAGCTTCTTTGACTGTTCCTGTATGCTTCGGATTGAGCTTTCGGTTGCAATCTGCAACGCATGAATCTTTCCCTCACGGGACTGTGCGATAAGCTGACGGAAGCTGTCATGCACAAGGTATTTCTGTTCTGGGGATAAGAACGAATAATTGTAAGGTATCAGCTCATAGTAGGCGAACACCTCATTGTCCTTATTCCAGACAAGGTTGTTGTCGATATATTTAATCGGGAACATAGGTCACACTCCTTACTGCCGTGATAGTTTCCTCAAATTTCTGCTTATGCAGGTTCACGGCTTTTCCGGCATAAGTCACTTTGGGACGCAGGGCATACAGAACCATCGTCTTGATGTAACTGTATGGCTTTTTCCCGTCAAAGGTTTTCTGTGACATAAACCATGTGAGGGCAACGGGAATCCCGAAATATTTCAAAAACGCACCCTCGATCATGGAAAGTGGCGGTACATCTGCAAACAGAATGATGATAAATTCCGTCAGCACAAACCATGTAATCTGGGTAAAGGTCACAGGGAATGGCAGGTTTACATCATTGATGGCATACAGTACCTTTTCCACGTTCCAGATACTTGTATAACTTCGGATTTTCTTCACTTGTAAATGCTCCTTTCTTCATTTTTATAACAACAGGGACAGCCGGATTTCCCAGACTGTCCTCAAGAGAAAAGCTGACAGTAGCACCAGTGGCGGTGCTGATCTGCCAGCCCTTAACGCAGTACCTCACAGATACCAGCGTTTGTTGCAATAAATGTCCCATCTATATCGAGGTCACGCCCGTAGGCTTCGTAGTCGATATAGTTCTGTAAGTGGGACGGGATTTCTCCGAGTGCCTGTACTTCATCAATCAGATAATAGGCTACATCGGTCATTGTTTCACAGCCGGAATACAGAATGATGTCGTCCTTATGTTCCACCAGTTCTTCCAGACTTCCATAATAGGATACAAAACTGTCCAAGTCGTCCAGCAGGTAATCTGGTAATTCTTCCAACTGCTCATAGATACGGTTCAGTTCTTCGATGGAAGTGTATTCGCTAATCTCCATCGGGAAGTTGTCTGTATCATGGATTGCGTATTCTTCGTACTCTGCATTTAAGCCGATACGTTCTGCAATCACTTCTTCGTCCAACGGAAAAGAGAACCAGTCCCCGACCAGCTCTCCCTCATTGTACTTGCCAAGATTGGCTATATAGACTTGCATATCATCAATCATAAGCGGTTCACTTCCTTTCGGTTGTATTCATAAAATCTGCCATAAGCAATACCACCATTAGAGCTTGAACATACCGTTGTTGCAGAGGGCATAGCGTCCTTTTTCTTCCAGCTCATGGGCGTAGGCTTCCAGATTAAAGTATTTCTTTCCCTTTTCGGAGAGGGCAGAAAATTCAATGTTATGCTCCAAGCGGTAACGGGCAACGTCCATGATGTTGTGGCACTCTGGATAAAACAGAAATTCTTCTGATTTCTGTAATAAATCCTCAACACCGCCACAATAGGGAATCAACTCTTTATATGCCTGCTGAACTTCTGGCTGTAAATCCATGTAATCAAAGTACAGCTTATTTAATCGTCTGACACTGGTTGTTTTTACAATATCGCCAGCAAAAGGGAGCTTCATATCAATGATTTGATAATCGCCACTGTCAGCTTCCACACCGAGCAGGTCACGGAACAGCTCATAATCAATGGGTAAATCAAACCAGCGAGAGGTTTTATCCTCTGCTGATTTTGTCGTTTCAATCAATATGCTACATTCTTTCATAGGATTTACGCTCCAATAATCTTATTGAATAACTGTAACAATACGTCTTTTACGCCGGACGCATTGAATACAAGACCAACGGCTACTAAGGCAACTACCAAGAATCCGATGAGTTTGGAAAACTCACGCTTAAATCCCAAGTAGATACCGATAACAACAATCGTCATCAGCACAAGGCTTTGTGCGTTGCTTAAAAACCAGTTATAAAGGTTCTGTCCAAAATTCATGCTTTCTTTTCTCCTTTCAGTTCCATCATTTTTCGGTCAGACTGTCTGCCAGCCTGTAAAACACACATGGCAACCACGCCAACTGTTCCCCCTAAAGAGAAGAACAGGAAATCAAATAATAATCGTTGCATTTTTCAATTCTCCTTTTCCAAAATCACATCTTCGGTAGATGTGGTCTGTTGTTCGATTATCTTGTAGTGCTTTTCCGTCAGTTTGGTTGATTTGCGGATTTCTTTCAGATAATCAACACCTGTTTTTGCTGTGATTGTTTCCAGCATTTTGAGTGTCGGGTCAACCTGCCGTTGAATCCAGCGTAGGGTTCTGTCCAGTGTGTAGGGTTCGGGTTTGGTCGTGAGCTTTAACGGCTCTCTGTTTTCCCCGATGAACCACGCCCAGCGGACAGATAATTTCCAGTCGCTCCGTTTCTTGTCTGCTTCCTTATCCACAAAGCGTACATAACGGTTGATAATAGAAAATGCCGTCCGTTCAGCGTCATAGTAAGTCAGCAGGTCACGGACAGCATAATAAGCACGTTCATTTTTTAACCGTATTTCAAATCTGTTTTTTATCGGTGCTTCCTCAATGGGAATCCCAAGTTTGATGTACTGCTCATAGCTTTTTTCATAAACACAGAAGTACACCTCACTTTTCAATGAGCCGATATAAAGTGTATAGCCCATACCAGCCTTGTCCTGTTCCTCATGCTTGACCAGTTCGCCGGAAGCATAGGACTTAAAGGAACGGAACACCGATACACATTCCTCATTCCGGCATTTTTCGGTCAGTTCTGGAATATCTAACATTCCCGTATGGTCATTGATGGCAAGGTCAAGGCGTTTCATCACACCACCGTCCACCAGAGCGTCCATAAGGAAATCATACCAGCTCCGTTCCTGTGCCAGCAGATAACTTTCAAACTGGCGACAGCCTTTTCCTTTCAGTTCCAGCAGGACACCTTTTTCTTCATCGGGAGAAGTATATACGAAAATATCTCCGATGTAGTAGTGTTCTGTATAACTGTAATGCCCGAAGTCCTCATGTATCATGTACTGAATATTGAGCTGTAAAATATCTTTGATGATGTGTCCAATATCCAGTGTCGGAAACCGTATCCTCACATAATCAAACAGCATGGTAAGCGGTGCTTCTGGATTGAATTTTTCCAGAGCTTCCAAAAGTTTTACTTTCATTTCTTCTGTGACCGCCACCTTGCCGGATTCGATACGGCTTAAATGTTCACGGCTGATTCCAGCCATGACCGCAAGTTTCGTCTGGGATACACCGTACTGCAAACGCCTGTCTGCAAAATCCTGTATCCACTCTGTATCATTCAGTGCGATACCCCCTTTACGAAAAAACTGTGACATTTTTTATCAGATGTCACAGCAGTAAAAAAAGCTACCAAACGCTTGATTTCAGCCAAGAATCGGTAACTTTTGTGTATGTTTCCTTGTGATTTGCGCCCCTCTGTTAGATACCGAGGGGCTTGATATATGCTGGCGTGGCTACCGCCACACCAGCAAGGCTAGTCCGTACCTGTGGCTTTCGCTTCGCACGCCACCTGTCCGTCCTGCCTTATGTGTGCAAGTCCCCCAATCGTACCCAAGAAATCATAGCCTTTGGGTACAAGGGGAGTATAAAATTCAGATATGACACTTGTTCCCACATCACAGTATCCACGTCCTTTGATTCGCTTCTGGAAGAACTGTTTTTTTACATCACTTCCAAAGAGCATACCGTAGCCGAGTTCACTCATGCGACCAAGTCCCACACGGAAATTGAAGTTATCTCTGATACCGTCCCCGAAATACTTTGCGTCTGGACGCTGGCAAGCCACAATCAGAAAGTATCCAGCCTGCCTGCCGAGCATGACGATTTTCTTTAGCTGGCTTAACAGGGCGGTGCTTTCTTTTGTCGTGAGCATTTCTAGGAAAGCCACGTATTCATCAAAGATAAGGAACTGTGGAGCAAGCCCCAGATAGGCATAGTTTTCCCCTGTACGGTAGTTCGGGTGCAGTTTCATTTCTTCCGAGCGTGTGACCATGCCCTCATAAAAGGCATTGACGCAGTCAATCATATCGTCTTTCGTGTGGTAGACATTTTCCATGACCATTCCCAAGTCTGCAAGGTCAGCGTTCTTCGGGTCAAGAATGTATAAATCCGCATTGGTTCTAAGCAAGGCTTCAATGATGGTCAGCAGAAAATAGGTTTTTCCACCACCTGTACCACCGCAGATAAGGGCATGGGGAAGTGAATCGTATTCCCACACCAGATTTTTCATTAACCGCAGACCGCCGTTTTCGGCAATCACTTCATCAATCGAAATACGGTTCGCTATCATATCATAAAGCAGGGTGTATTCGATGTATCCGTCATGCAGTGTCTTGTCGGTCAGCTCACAATACAGCCCCGATTCCAGCTTATCCTCTAAGGACAGGAGTTGTTCTTGATATTTTCCCATCGTGATTTCACAGCGGATATGAAGCAGTCCCTTTTCCATTTGATAATAAATCTTTGGAAACCACACGATTTTTTCTCTGGATCTGCTTTGCAGGTCAGTGAAAAAAACGCTGTCTTTGGCATTTTCCGATTCATACCATTTATTTTCCAGCACCATACGAGCCAGCTTTTGCCTATGTAGCAATCGCTTGATACGGTCATATCCGTAACGGTAGTAGAGAAAAACGACCAATGCACAAATACCAGTCGCTATCAGAACCGTAATGGAATTGTAGACAGTCCATGTAATTCCAGCATGGAACAGGTTAAAATCTTTCCAGTCTGTAATAAGAAGCTGTCGCAGGTTCAGTAACAGGAACACCGCAACGAACAGGAGCAACAGCCAGTCGATACAGAAATGATAGACCAGCGATTTATCACTGGCACGAATCCTGTTACCTTTAGATTTTTTCAATACTTTCATTAAAACTCCTTTCTTTGGGGATAAGAAAAGCAGTTAATCATGTAGACTAACTGCTTAATACTTTTATTTACTTAACGCACAAATTAAATCACGAATATTTGCGGATTTGTGATTATTATCATCTGTCGTCCAAGCAACCGTTCTATTGAATTTTTTAAGTAATTTTATTAATTCATCAATATCTTTTACATCAGCATCCGTATATAAATACAACTTTCTCAATGTCTTATCTTGTGGTTTTCCTACCGACAAATGTTTATCTCCGATTAATACTGTTTTCTTTGCTTCATCGACTACATCAAGAGAGCTGATTATTTTTCTATTTTCCCGAAGAGTCTTAATTTTAGTTTCTTGTCTTATCTCTAATGGTATATTGGAATTAAGTTCTTCAAGAAAATGTTCAAAATCAAAAGGTTTTCCACTGTGAGTTAAACAGAGTTCTTCTGTCATCTCGTTCTGAATTTTTTCTGATATATATACATCAAATGTGCCTTTTTTATGGCTACCATACATTTTTAATTTTCTCAAAACTTTTGTGTTTCGCATATAAATAAAAAGTGTATCTTTAGCCTCTTTATCCTCATCAGACAAATACATCATAAACAAAAATCTACCTTTGCCAATTTGTATGTCAAAAGCAGTTGCCTTATCATCAGAATTCAAAGTAGCAAAATATATATTTTGCAATCTGTTAAAATTAAATTTAATTGGCATATTATTCACTCCCGTACTTTACTTAGAATATTATAACATTTTGCCAAAATACCTACAATGGAAATCTATACGCTACATTTATTTTTTAGGTTGTCCTTGTGAAATATTCTGAGAAATTCCAGCATGACCGTTTTTATTTTTTAAAACAATATCGTCTGCCTTTACATACCAGTCCACATCTGCACCACGGTAATTTGCATTGGCTACCGTATCTGCAACAGGGTTGATAAGTTCCACTTCGGCGTTGTAGTCATAGTCCTTTAACGGAACAGTCGCCGGAACGGATACCTGTATCATGCGTCCCTGTGTGTTGCATTTCAAATCATAGGTACGTTCCTTGATTTCTTCACTGACCGTTCCATCTTCATTCTGTACATGAACCTCACGGCGTAATGCAGAGAACTTCAACACTCCAAAAGTCTTTTCTTTATCAATGACGATTCCATTTGCTAATCTCATAATCTGAATACCCCCTTATTTACTTTCTACTGGTAACATATCGTCTGCAAGCAGGATATAATTGACAAATCCACGTTCCCCAATTTTATAACCATCGGTAGTAATACGTGGGTTGATAAGTTTTACTTTCTGCTCCGGCGAGAAATGTTTTTCGCCAGCTTTGGCTGGAAGCACAACGACAACATCATCGGCTCTCTGCACATCGGAATACAGGTTGTAGCTTCTGGTAATGACAGCCATACGCCCGTTGATTCTCTGTTGTTCCGTAGTGTTTTCTCCGGCAAACTCCAAGTTTCCAAATGTCTTTTCCATGTTCGGTACGACAAATCTTAATTCCATAAATGATTGACCTCTTTTCTTTCTGTTTTAGTTTCTTTCCTGCTGTACTTTATGGGGAGCTACACTCCCCACGCCCCTAGTGGACTTCACGCTCCCGTAAATCAGAGCTTCACGGGAGCGTGAAGTTGCAAAAAGGGTGGCGACCTTGAACGCTCTACCAACCGCTACATTACCGCCTTACGATTTTTTTCTACGGCGTTTGAAATAAAGCATACCGCCAAGCCCTACGCAGGAAAGACCGAGCATGGCAAGATAAGCATAGATATTGGTATTGTCGCCTGTTTTTGGGCTGTCACTTGTCTTAGTAACCGTAGATGGTGTATCCGGCGTGTCGGTATCCTTTGGTGTGTCTGGGACTTCCGGCACTTCCTTGATTGTCACGGTCTGTCCATCGTCTGTGATGTCCTTATGTTCTGTCACTTTCTTTGGTTCGTTTGGATTGGTCATATCGTATAATTCCTCAAATGTGACAAGGCTCTTGCCACCAAGAGAAGAACCATCAAAGGTAAAGGTAATCTCAACTGTCATTTTTTCATTGTCGGCTGTAAACTCATAATCATTGGATACTTTCTTTCCATCAATCAGAAGTTCAGCATTTTCCTCTTTTAACATCTGCCAGCCGGAAAGTTTGTATTTTGTTCCAACTTCCAGACCATCTAATGTGATTTTATCCACAATCATTACATCTTTTCCGGCTTCGATTTCTTTCTTGCCGTTCTTGTCCGTAGCGGTCGTATGGATTTTGATGATACGTTCCGTGATAAGAACGGTCTGTCCATCATCGTTGATGTCTTTATGTTCGGCAACCTTGACAGGCTCTTTCGGATTGCTCATATCGTACAATTCCTCAAAGGTAACAAGGTTCTGACCGCCAAGAGAAGAACCATCAAAGGTAAAGGTAATCTCAACCGTCATTTTTTCGCTGTCAGCAGTGAATGTGTAATCACTGTCTACACGTTTCCCGTCAATCAGAAGTTCGGCGTTTTCTTTCTTTAACATCTGCCAGCCGGAAAGTTTATATTTTTTTCCTGTTTCCAATCCATCAAGTGTGACTTTGTCCACAATCTTGATGTCTTTTCCGGCAACAATCATTTTTTCGCCTGTTTTCTTGTCGGTAGCTGTGGTATGGATTGTGATTTCTTTTTCGTATTCATCAGTAAGTGTCCCTAAATCTACAGTCACTTTATTTCTGGATACAACCACCTCAAAAGCTGGAATCAGCTTAAATCCGGCGTTGGAATCACACTTTAATTCCTCAATCACATAGGTATCATAGAGTAATGCACCTTTACTGTCGTCTGGTTCAGATGTACCAAACCATACACCGTCCTCACTGGATTTTCCGGCATTGGTATTGACCTTGTGGGAAGCCCAGCTTGAAGCAGTGGAGAACTGACCGTTTTTGTCAGTAACTACAATGTGGGATTCTCCTGTTGTCTTGCTTGTAATTCTGAATGGAACACCTGCAAGACGTTTATGTGTACCTGCACCGATTTTTACACCCTCAATATCGCCACGCTTAATCTGGTTGTAGACAGAGTGGGATTTGTCGGTCAAATCCACGATTTTTCCATCTTCCGTGATAGAAAAGTCGATTGCTTTTGCACCATCTGCCAAGTAGCCCTCTGGTGCTTTGCTTTCTTCTAATCTGTATTTTCCGTAAGGGAGCAAGTCAGCAGAAGTAGAAGCGATTCCGTCAATGCCTGTCTGAATCTTCTTGACAGTTTCATTCTTGTTATATAATTTCCCCTCAACCAGTACAGGACTGTCATTTAAGGAAATGATATTGAACTCTGTGTACTGTAAGGTCGCACTTCCCTGTGCTTTGGTATCCTTTGTTTCAAGGTCACGTTTCTGGATTTTCACACCGCCACGGATAACCTTGTCGGATACGGAATACTGGTTGCTTCCAGAGAGTACGGCAAGTTCGCCATCTTCAGAAATCTGTGTAAGGTATGTTCCCTTAATCTGTTCGGAACTTCCGTCAGTCTGCATATATGCACCATCTAACAGATAACCGTTTGGTGCTTTTGTTTCTGTGACAGTAAGTGTACCAAGTGGCAGTACATTTTTACTGTCCTGTGTATAGAAGCTGTCGCCGGATACTTTGTAGCTATCGGCAAGTCTGGATACATAATGGATAGTTCCGTCATTGTCTTTTTCGGCAACTGTTTTGGTTGTCCATGTACGGGTAGCCTTTGCAGGAAGATTGTCTGCATTGTAGTAACCGTCATAATAGCTCCATGTGAATTCTGCACCCTCTAAAGAAGCAGTTCCCTGTGGAGTAGATTTTCCTGTTTCCATGTCAATTTTGAATAAATCAATCAAAGTTTCTGTGACCTTTGGAGTGTCAGCAACAGTCAATGTCGCTGTTTTTCCAACTTCCACATTTAAGGCATGGACAGTAGAATCCAGCTTATAACCCTTTGGAGCAGAAAGCTCTTTGATGTAAATTGTTCCTGCTTTTACCTCAACTTCTTTGGTATCGCCGTTTCCATCGGCAGTAAGTGTGGCAAGCTGGCTGTTACAGCTCTTATCAGAATAGACACCAAATGTCGCACCCTCAAAGGAATAGTTGGCGTTGTCATCTGTGACCGTGGGATTGGAAGAAGTCTTTTTGACCTTTGCATTTCCTACATTTAACTTTGCCCAGAACTGTCCGATGTCCTGTCCTTCGCCAGTATAAATGTAACCACCACATTCATAGCGTCCTTTGTTTTCTTTCACAAATGCTTTCGCACCAGTGTACACTTCATTTTGTATTGTCTGTGAGATTTCATTATAAGAAGCTCTGACGTTGTCACACTGCCAGCCGAGCTGTTCACTCAATCTCTGCCAGACAACACACTGTTCCAGCAAATACTTCTGGTTGTTATTCAGTCCTGTATGAGTGGCGGTATATTGCTTGACGTACTCTAAGGAAAGAGCAACGTCCGCAATCTGATCGCTACTCATACGGGAGCTTGCGTCAGAGCGTGTTTTATAGCCATTCTTGAAACTGGTATTGATGTCCACGCAGTAGGCAGTTTCGCCCTCAACTTTCATGTGTCCCTCATTAAATGTGGATTTGATAGAACCATCATTCATAACGTGTTCAATGTAGCCGACACGTTCTGCTGATTCTGTCCAGTATTGATTGCCGGAAGCGTGAACCGCCGTCATTGGTAATGCCGTGAGAATGGTTGCAAAAGCAAGCGTTCCTGTCAGTAATCGCTTTACTAGCTTATTCATATTTTCTCTTTCTCCTTTCGATTTTGGGTATTAAAAAAGACGCTCATTTATTGAACGCCTTTAACTAAATAGTCGATATTGAGATTTGGGATTAGGTACAAATCAGATAATTTTAATTGCACCTCATTGCATTAAAATTGCATTTTTTAATATTTTTAAATGGTTTTATAGTTACTTATATTGCCTAAAAATGGCTTAAAATCAACGATTTTGCTTTATACTCCGTACTGTCTGTCTGGAATTTGAATAGTATAGTGAATTGAGAAAAGTTCGATAAAATCGAGCTTTTTTTGTTTTTATAGGGTTAATTGATACACTTTTGATACAGTTTGTTGTAGCAGTGTACTATTCTATTATTTACTTATGATTTATTAAGAGTTATTTGTTATAGGTTGGGAGGTAATAAAAAAGGAGAACATTGAAGTTCTCACAAATTTATTTTGATTCGTATTTCTTATGTAAACATTCATAATAGGCTTTCACTAATTCTTCGTTATCGAAATCTTCAGTAGATTCTTCACAATATTCATCTAGTTCTTTTTCGATAAAAGATGGACTTGAAACAGGATAATTTAACATCCATTCTACGTAACCATTAATTGATATAGCACCTGATTTGTATTTCTTTGATACTTCTAACCAATCTTGAAGTTGATCCATTAAAACATCATTCTGAATAACACCGGGTATATTTTGATTAAAACGCAAGATAGGTTGTCCGTCTAATTCATCAATATCAAGTCCGTAAAATTGTGCCATCCAAAATAAATTAAATATTACCTTTTCGCTTTGATAAAGGTCTGTATCTTCTAACATAAAAGAAGTGGTATGTAATGTATCTGCAATTTTGTGGATGGTTTCTTCATTTCTAGGTTTTTTCATTCCACGTTCATATTGAGAAATCGTAGAGTATGCAGATTTTTTTGAAAGTCCTATTTCTTCCCCAAGTGTTCCTTGATCCATTTTTCTAAATTTACGAATCGTCTTTAAGTTTTGTCCAAATGACATCTGATAAATCCTCCTTTCTTTAAATGAACTTTAATTCATTACAGTAAACTACAGTTAATTCTAGTGAACTCAATGACATTATACTATAATTAGTTCAATTTTTAAATATAATTGAACGAAAAATGGTTCAAAAGTATTGATTTTATAGAAAACACTGCTATAATATAATTAGATTGACCGATATATAGGTCAATAGAAAGGAGAAAACATTATGGAAAAGAATTTATTATTCATGACTGCTCAAGATATTGTGGAAGTAACTGGAATGTCAGAAGCCTATGCTTACAAACTTATTAAAAAGTTAAACACAGAACTTGAACAAAAAGGTTATATCACAATCAAGGGTAGAGTCAGCAAAGACTATTTTGAAGAAAGAGTCTATGGAACGAAAGGAGGTGAAGGTTATGCCAGCGTACAAGGATAAAAACGGAACATGGTATATCAGTTATTTTAAAGTGAATTGGACTGGTGAAAAGAAACGTACAGTTAAACGTGGATTTAAAACCAAACGAGAAGCTGAAAATTATTTGGCAAATGAACGTTTAAAGGATCAAAAAGATTTAGATATGACATTTTCAGATTTTGTGGAAATCTATATCAATGATTTAAACAATCGTGTGAAAGAAAATACCATGCTAACAAAACATTGTTTAATCAATGAGAAGATGTTGCCTTATTTTAAAGATTTAAAGATGAATGAAATTAGTGTATCTGATGTAACACAATGGCAAAATACGATGTTAGCATATCGTAATGAAAATGGTGAGCCATACTCACCGGTATATTTAAAAACCATTCATAATCAATTAAGTGCTATTTTCAATCATGCATGTAGAAGATACGGATTAAAAGAAAATCCTGCACGAAAAGCAGGAAATATGGGAAAGGAAGTTAGTAAAGAGATGTTATTTTGGACAAAAGAAGAGTATTTAAAATTTGCAGATGCATTATTAGATAAAGATGGATTATATCAAGCGTTTGAAGTGATGTATTGGTGTGGACTTCGTTTAGGAGAAACACTTGCATTAACACCTGCCGATATTGATTTTGATAAGAAAACAATTCGTGTTAATAAATCATATCAACGCATTAAAGGTAGAGATGTAATTACAGACCCTAAGACAAGAAAAAGCATTCGTACAGTACCAATTCCATCATTCTTAGTGGAAGAATTACAGGATTATATCAGTCGTTTATATAAGATTAAAAAAGATGATCGTATTTTTCCTTATACAAAATCATATATTCATCGAGCAATGGATTATGGTAGTAAAAAATCAGGGGTAAAACGTATTCGAGTTCATGATTTGCGTCACTCACATGTATCATTATTAATTGAAATGGGATTTTCTGCAATTGCGATTGCGGATCGTGTAGGACATGAAAGTATTGATATCACATACCGATATGCACATTTATTCCCTGCAAGAGGTCGAGAAATTGCTGATCAATTAGATTTACAACGTGAGGGGGTATAACCTATGTCAGCCAAGAATAACGATGTACAAGGTAGATTTCGTTCTTTGACAATTGCATTTCGAGTATCTCCCGAAGAAAATGAAGTGTTGAATGAGAAAGTAAAATTATCAGGATTAACGAAACAAGATTATATGATTGCTTGTTCAACCGATAAAGATATCATTGTCCATCCCAATACCTTTGTATATAAGTCATTGAGAAATAAACTAGACCATTTCATTGAGTTGTTTCAAAATATGCAACAACTGGGAGAACTACCATTAGATGAGCTAGAAGTATTAGAAATGATGTTGAAGATTGTAACATCATTAAAAGAAAATAAAAAAGCACAAATCAAAGTTCACAAGGAGTCACCGGCAAAATGAAATCCTTATTAAATGAAGCTTTGTTTTATGCTCATCTTAATTTTAAAGTATTCCCACTAAAAGTCAATTCTAAATCCGGACAAGTCCTAAAATCTTGGCTGAATGAAGCGACAACGGATGTAGAAACAATACAAAACTGGTTTTCTAACGCCGACTATAATGTCGGTGTTAGGACCGGTGATGGTTTAGTGGTGATTGATGTAGATAATAAAAATGGAAAAAATGGGAAAGAAAGCATTCGACCATATCTGCAAAAATTTTCTAAAACTTTAGTAGTCATAACTCCAAATAATGGTTGGCATCTTTATTATTATGTGGATAGAGAAATACCCAATGCAGTTGATATTTATGAGGGTATTGATTTTCGTGGAGAACATGGATACGTAGTAGGAACAGGAAGTAAAATTGAAAATGGAACTTATACAATTGGGAGTGATTATCCGATTGCTCAAGCAAATGAAGCTGTTTATGAATTTATGCAACAACCAAAACAATTAAAGACAGTTAAAACAAATTCATCAATTAAAGATGAAATACTTGAAGGAAATCGTAATGATACTATGTTCAAACTTGCGACTGCATTAAAGGGTAAAGGAATGAGTCATAAAGCAATCCTATTAGCAGTAAAAGAAGAGAATCATACAAAATGTAATCCACCACTTGATGACAAAGAAATTGAAACGATTTGCGATAGTGTGGAAAGACAATTTGAAAAAAGAGAAAAGCAAAATTATCATCCTGACGATGAACTCAGTACTTATTTAAAAACAGTTGATGAGATTGAAACCAAAGAATTAGAATGGATCGTTGAAAATTTAATTCCTAAAAATCAAGTTACGATATTTGCAGGAGATGGTGGTGTTGGTAAAACTTCGATATGGGTTCACATCGCTGCAAAACTAAGTACAGGAGAACCTTTGTTCTTTGAAAAAGAAACTAATCGAAAACCAATGAAGATTATATACTTCTCTGGAGAAGATCCAACAAGTGTTATCTTGAAAAAGAAGATTTTAGATAATGACGGTAATATCAAAAATATTCGTACGATAGATGTTGATGATGAAAGATTACAACATATCCGTTTTGATACTCGTTTTTTAAAAAATGTGATCCAAGATAATCGACCAGATATAGTGGTCTTTGATCCTTTACAAAGTTTTTTACCTGAGCATACCAATATGTCGGCACGTAATCAAATGCGTGATGCAATGAACAATCTTTTATATCTTGCAAGACATTATGAAGTGACATTTCTAGTGATGGTGCATACGAATAAAAAATCAAATGCATCTGGAAGAGAACGTGCAGCAGACAGTGCAGATATTTGGGGTATTTCAAGAAGTTTCCTTTTTGTCGGTGTGTTAAATGATAAGGTTCGCTATTTGTCAAATGAAAAGAACAACTATGCTCCTTTGCAAAAGACCTATCTGTTTAGTGTTGGTAGTGGTGCAATTGAATTTGTTGGAGAAAGTGATAAGCGAGATTTAGATTTTCAAAATGAAAAGTTAAAAAGTCAACGCAATACCACATCACAATCATTGGCAAAAGAAGATATTATCAATTTATTAAAGAATGGTGAAAAGTCTAGTAGTGAAATTGAAGAACTATTAAAAGCAGTTGGTTATAGTCCTAGTACCATTGATCGTGCTAAGACAGAATTAAGAAAAGAACATTTCATTGACTTTAGAAAAGATGGTTCTAATCGTGAAGGTAATCGACAAGACACGATTTATTATCTTTTATAGTCTAAGCAAAACGCATAGCAGTCCGCATTCATGCGATTTGTATAAGTATTGATGAAATCTAGTTAAAACGAGCAAAACAGCAGTCCGCACTAACTTCTTTAAAATGATTAAAAATAAAAGGTATGACGAAGAGCATGCGCTTTGCTGATTTGCTCAATATATGTAGATAAATACTAGAGATTTACAAAACGCATCTTGGTGCTTTGCTCATGCGGTTTGCTCAAATATAAATGGAAAATAACAATGTAAAATTACCTAATAAATAGGTCTCAAATGAGAGAGTATTGTATTAGCAAGCAGCGTATTTTGGGGGCAAAATACAAAATTTTAGGGATAACCCTAAGACCCAGATGAAAGGAGTGTGAGCATATGAAACGAACTAAAGAAATCAAAATTCGATTTAGTGATGACGAATTAGCGTCATTGAATGCGTATGTTAGTAAAGCAGGTTATACAAGCCGAGAAAAATATATACGCACTGTTTTATTAAAAAATGTTCCTAAGGAACAACCAAATATTGATTATCAAAAATTAATTAAAGAGTTTAATTCAATTGGAAATAATCTCAACCAGCTAGTCAAATTAACTTATCATCAACCTCTATTTTATGAAGAAACGAAGGCTTGTTTAGATAATTTGAATGACTTAATTAAGACAACGGAACAAACAATTCGAGGTGTTTCTTGATGGCTGTAACAGGACTATGGGCAGTGAAAAGTCGATTGGATCATCTTGTGAATTATGTATCTGATCCACTTAAAACAGTCATTCAATATACAACAGATAGTGGCAAAACATTAGACAAAGAGTATGTAACTTGTTTAAATTGTTCGTATGTTGAGCCAAAAAGTAGCATGGAAAACACCAAGAAATTGTTTAACGATGAAAGTAAAATCTTAGCATTTCATGGTTTTCAATCATTTGAAGAAGATGAAGTTAGTGCAGATTTAGCACATCAAATTGGAATAGAATTTGCCGAAAAGATGTGGGGAAAACGATTTGAAGTTATCGTTACAACGCACCTAAATACCGATAATATCCATAATCATTTCTTACTTAATTCAACTTCATTTGTAGATGGAAAACGATATTGTAATACCTATAATGACATACAAAGGATGAGAAATATATCTGATGAGTTATGTATGGAGCATGGACTTTCCGTTATTGAACAAAGAAAAAATGTAAGCAAATCAAGAGGAAGTTATTTCAAAACAAAAACATTAAGAGACTTAGTTAAAGAAGATATTGATGAAGCATTGAACATTTGTTTTACCCAAACACAGTTTCTTAATGAACTAGAATTACTAGGGTATGAAGTTGAAATTAAAGAAAAAAATATATCAGTTCTTCACCCTTTGGCACAAAAACCAATACGTTTAAAATCATTAGGAAGCACTTATACGAATGAAAAAATCATTGAACGAATCCTAGATACTGAAAAAGGGCAATACAATTACTTTCCAATGTATGACAAATTAGGTTTTAATATAAGACCGTATTATGAGAAATATAAGCGAAAACAATTAACAGGATTACAACGATTATTTCTTCATTATCAATATATGTTAAGGATCATACCTAAAGATAATCGAACTAGACCAAGTCAAAAATACTCTAAAGAATATATTGAAGCTATAAAAAAGATGGATTCCTTTTCAAGACAAACAATCTTAATTTGTAAGAATAATATTGAAACATTAGATGATTTATATCTATTTGTTGATAAAACAAAAGATGATCTATCCCAATTAGAAAAGACAAGACAGAAGTATCGTAATAAAATTCGCTATACCAAAAATGAAAACGAAGTCAAAAAATTAAAAGAAAAAGCAAGAGCATTAACACCAGAAATCGCAAAGTTAAGAAAGCAATTAGTTGATTGTGAAACAATAGAAGAACGATCAATACACATCACAAAGTTTATAAATGAAAAAGAAAATAGGAGGACAAAAGATTATGAAAGAAATTGAATATGTAGAAGTTGATGGGATATTATATCCGGATTTAAAATTAGCACTACAAAAGGTAATTCAATTGTCACGATTTGGTAGAATGCGATTAAAGTATCTAAAAGAACATAGACGAGTGCAATATACTAATTTACTGATAAGTGGAAAGTTAAATAATTATCTTCAAGAATTCGATAATGAAATGAATGAATTATATGATCGTTTGGTTGAACAGTATAAAGTTAAATGGAATATTACTGAGGAATTAAAAGCAAAAGACCAAATGGAGTGGGTTCAAGAAATGAATAACATTGAAAATGTTGTGATGGAATTTATTAAAGAAAAATATATCTATACAGATTAATTTCGTGAACTGACTATAGCTAGTAGTTTAAAAATCTACTGTTATAGTCTTTTTTTTGTTAAAATTGGCGAAAAAATATTCTAATTTTCGAATATATATTGTAGGCGGTTTAGATACATGAGATAATGATATTAATTGATTAATAGTTAATTGTAGAACGGAGTGAAAATTATGGATTTAGATACAAGTAGAATACATTTCACATCATATTGCTGGGCTTTAGGAACAACTAGTTTTCGAATGAAAAAATTCAATTATATGATTGAACGGCAATTAGAGTTATTGGAAGAATTTTTTGAGTTACCTCAGAATAAGGATGAATCTTGGGAAGGGAATACTGAATTACAAACTCGGTATTATGATTTTTTAAAGGAAAAAGAATTTGTAAAAGGTGAGGCATCGAGAAAAGATAAAGATGCACGACAAAAGACTTCAGGATTAGTTGATTTTGGTTTAATTACTTCAAATAGAAGATTAACTGATGTAGGAAAAAAGTTGGTTGAGATTTCTAAAAGTGGTGTGTTCAAAGTTAAAAACGATAATTTTTTTGGTGTTGATAGAGATAGTTATATTTATTTACTTCAACTATTGAAATATACAACTTCAGACAATATCAAACCTTTTGTTGTATTAATTAAAATATTAAGTGAACTTGATTATATTACAGATGAAGAATTCATGTTTGTTTTACCGTTAGTTACAAGTAAAGAAGTTGCTACAGAAGTAGTGGATAAAATAAAAATGCTTAGATTGGGTATTATGAATGTTAATGATATTATTATTGATTTAATTTGGAAAATGGATAATTATCAGGCAGGTTTTGAATATTTCCTTCACCATGAGCCGAGTGAGGAAACTTTTATATTGATTAATATGAATAGAAAAAGTCCTGAAAGATACGAAGTACAGTATGCGGAACTTTATAAACGTTTAGTAGAGGTTTATGTTGATGGACAAAAAGATTCAATATATCCATTATTTAAAGCAGTTCAAAATATAAGTGGAAAACCTAAAAGTTATTGGAAAAGCCTGTTGTTTGGAAGAGCAACTGAAAGACAAGTTTCACAAAATCCATCATATTATTTAAAAGGAAATAAACTTTCTTCATTGAAGGATGAGTATGCAATTAAAAGATATATTTATGAAACAATTCATTTATATAAGTGGAAAAGCACTTTAACAGATTATTTTGATTTAAACAGAAGATATTTTAAATTGTCAGATATTGTGGTATTTCAAGATGGTAAAGTATCATTAAGTTTGTTAGCCAGGGAATATTTTAAGTATTGTATAGATGATTATTTTGAATCTTCTTTTTGTGAGATACGTGATTTTGACAAAGTGATTCCATTAGAAAATATATTAGGAGAATATGCACCTGATATGGATTATGTATATGAAGATATTGCTGCATATTTTGAAGAAGAATATATCGAACCTAGTGATATACAAAATTATGTTGAAAATGAACGACTTGAAAGATTTAATAAGTTAATTGATGAGAAGTTTGATAATGATCATTTATTACAAATATTAAATTGGTTTGAGAGACGTTCAGATTCTTTCTTGAGTTCATATATAACCGATAATGCTGATGTACCAACTATGTTTGAATATATTCTTGGTATTATTTGGTATAAGTTAAGTAATCGAAAAGGAAATATACTTGATTATATGAATCTTTCTTTAGACGCAGATTTGTTACCGAAAACTCATGCAGGAGGTGGGGAAGCAGATATTGTTTATAAATATGAAGATACTAGTGATTTTCCAGCCCATGAATTATTGTTAGAAGCAACTCTAGCAGATGATAGTAATCAAAGAAGAATGGAGTTTGAACCTGTTAGTAGGCATCTGATTAGAAATTTGATGGATACTGGAAATTTAAACAATTATGCAGTTTTGGTATCGACTAGAATACATCCTTCTGTGATTTCAGATTTTAGAAGTAGAGCAAATACAGAGCAGACTCTAGACGATATTCAATATTTTGATGGAATTAAAGTATTACCTATTGATACAGGAGTTTTGAAAAACTTCATTATAAATTCTAAAAAATACTCAGAAGTTTACCAATTATTTACCAACGCATATCAATCTAATGTATCTTTAAGAGATGGTTGGTATCAAAAAGAAATAGTAGAAAAATCTAGAACATAGCAAGTATTCATTTACTTGCTATTTTTATAATGCTATAATAATCAAGAAGATGCATACGATGCATAAAATGGAAATAAAGGATGATAGTGATGAATAAATTTGAATTAAGCAACAGACGATATTTAGGAAGTAAAACAAAATTAATTAATTTTATTCATAAAGTAGTTAATGAAAATTGCGATGAAATTAAATCAGTATTGGACTTGTTTGGAGGAACTGGAGTTGTTGGATATAGTTTTAATGATGAATGTTCGGTTTTAATAAATGATATTTTAAAGACTAATATTGTAGCATATGATACTTTTTTTTCTAATGATGCAATAGATGAAAGTAAGATTGAGAAATTGATTGATGGGTATAACTGTATTAATGTAAAAAAAGATAACTACTATTCAAAGAATTTTGCTAATACATATTTAAGTGAAAAAAACATGAAGAAAGTTGGATTTATTCGAGATGATATTGACAAGCAATATAAAAATAAGAACATTAACGAAAGAGAAAAATCTATTTTAATATGTAGTTTAATATATAGTATTGATAAGATTGCTAATACGGTGGGACATTATGATGCGTATAGAAAAAATGGAAACTTAGATCAAGAACTAATTATGTTAATGCCTAATGTAAATAACCTATACAACAAAAACAATAAAATTTACTGTGAGGACTCTAATCAATTAGTTAAAAACATTTCTGCGGATTTAGTTTATATTGATCCACCATACAATTCTAGGCAATATTGTGATGCATATCATTTTTTGGAGAATGTCGCAAATAATAATAAACCTGAGGTTTTTGGTACAGCACGTAAAATGGATCGTTCAAATTTAAAAAGTAAATATTGTACTGCAAAAGCAGCGACTGAATTTGCTGATTTAATTGAGAACATTAAGGCAAAATATATTTTAGTATCTTACAATAATACAGGAGAAAAAGGAAATGCTCGTTCAAATGCAAAGATAACAGATTCTCAAATTTTAGAAATACTTGGTAAAAAGGGAGAAGTTAAAGTGTTTGAACAAGAATATGCATTGTTTAATACAGGAAAAACAAAATTAGATGATCATAAAGAAAGATTATTTTTATGCATTGTAGGAGAAAAAAATAATGTGCATATTTCAAGTGAATCTAGTGAACTAGTAAAATCTCCATTAAATTATACTGGTGGGAAATATAAAATTTTAACTCAATTATTAGATAAATTTCCAAAAGACATTGATATGTTTTTTGATGTGTTTTCAGGTGGTGGAAATGTTGGTGCGAACATAAACGCCAAGAAGATTATTTGTGTAGATATTAACGATAGATTGATTTCATTATTTAATTATCTACAAAAAGAAGAATATTATCATTTGGTAAACCACTTAGATTCTTTAATAGAGGAATTTTCTTTGAGTAATACATTCAAGAATGGTTACGAGTACTATGGATGTAATAGTGGTAATGGTGTTGGGCCATATAACAAAGATAAATTTTTGAAATTAAGAGATGAATATAACAATTCGGAAATAAAAAGAGATGATTTATTTTTGTTGTTGATAATTTATAGTTTCAATAATCAAATTAGATTCAATAATAAAGGTGCATTTAATCTTCCTGTTGGTAAAAGAGATTTTAATGGAAGTTTAAGAAAAAAACTTCAACTATTTATGGATAAACTTCACGATAAAGAAATCACTTTTGAAAACATTGATTTTAGAAGATTAGATTTAGATAAGATTAGCGAAGTTAATTCATTTTTGTATTTAGATCCCCCATATTATTTAGGAGATGCTTCTTATAACGAAAATGGTGGATGGACTGAAAAAGATGAAGAAGATTTATTGGATTTCTTAAAATTGTGTGATGAAAAACAAATACGTTTTGCTTTATCTAATGTTATTGAACATAAAGGAAAAATTCATAATAAATTATTAGACTGGTGTTTATCTAATGGATTTAATATAAACTATATTAATTGTTCTTATAGTAATTCTAATTATCATATCAAAGATAAATCTTTAGTTACTAGAGAAGTATTGATTACAAATTATTGATGTACCAGGAAGGAGTGATATAGTGAAAGGGTGGCACAAAATTGATTTACATCAACATACTTTAAATGAAATTACATATGATGGTAAAAAACCTCAAAGTTTATATACTCATGAAAAATTTGAAAAAGTATTGAAAGATGAAGGTGTTGAACTTAAAGCGGTAACTAACCACAATACATTAAATGTAGTTGATCATATTAAACATGCATTAATTTGTAAGAAAAATAATATCAATTATTTACCTGGTGTTGAAATTGATTATTTATTTGATGAAAAAGATATTCATGCTATTACAATTTTGAATCCGCAAAATGATATAGTAAGTTATTCAATAAAGTTGAATGAAATTATAGAGGGAAAATCAGATGAAAAATTTTTAGATAAGGATGAGTTTGCTAGATTACATGAAAATATGGAATTTATTTTTATTCCTCATGTTATGAAGAGTAAAGGAATCTATCCATCAAAAAAAGCCGAAACAGTAGAAGAGGCGGAAGATTGGGTAATTAATATGATAAGAAATGGTATTTTTGTACCAGTTATATTTGAAAATACTCAGAATTATAATAAATATTCAATTTATGGTAAAATTGAGGAACTTTTATTAGATAGTTATTCATATCCGGCATGTTATGTTGGATCAGATTATAAGTTTGATAATGATGTCCAACGTAGAAATACTGCTATCAATAGAGTTAAATATTATATTTTTTCTGAACCAACATATCGAGGACTAGAGATTTCTGTTCGAAATCATCAGACAAGAATGGCTCATGAATCTGAATTAATTTCAAGAAATAATTATTTAGAATCAATTAAGATTTGTAACAACAATAATAATTTTGGAAATAATATAATACTTAAATTATCTCCAGCACTAAATGTTATTATTGGTGGTTCGGGTTCTGGGAAAACGCTATTATTGAATGAGATTTTTAGAAGTATAACAGGAAATGATTTAAAAGATGTTAAAAATAATAGTAAGAAAAAAGGTGAAAGTGCATATTTTTCTAAAATTGGCAAAGAAGCTCTTTTAGAAATAAATTCTGTTCCAAATGATTATAGCAACTTCAAAGTTGTTGAAATACCAAATATTTATACTGAGATTATGAAATATGTAAACGACCATGAACAATTAGGAAATGTTTTCAAAATTTCCAACAGGTCTTATGTAAATTTGTTAATAAATGAGTTTATCTCAAATTGTAATAAATATAGTGAATTAATATCTGATTTAGAAGATGAGAAAAAATTGGGAGATGAGAGTCTAAGAAATATTTTTACAAGTATTGAATTTTTAAATGCCAATCCAATTGAAAAAAGTTTATTTAAATTAAAACCTAAAAACATGGCAAATCTTAACTCATCAAAAACCCATTTAATTATAGAAAGTGATAAAAAACTTATTTCAAAAAAGGAGGACATTTTAAAATATTTTAATGATATAAATAAAACCTTAAATTTTGAATATAAGAAGGTAGTTGAAGAAATTATAAATGATTATTTATTTTTGCTAGAGAAAATAAATGATAAAATTGTTGAGTTTGAAAAAAGAAAGACTGAAGAAATGATAGTAGAACAAATACAAAGTTTGTTAAATGTAGCAATACGTAACTCTTCAGCGAAATTAGGACAAAAGGAAAAAACATTCAAAGAAAGAGAAGAATTATTATCTAATAATCAAACAACTTTAATTAATTGTATAAAAAATGTTTTAAAAATCAATAAAGAACTTGAAAGTGTTCATCTTGAGTATCCTTTTGATAAAATAAAAAATACAGTTGAGACAAGGAACGCGAATGAACTAGCTAGATTTACGTTATCGTTTGATAAAGAAAGTTTAAAACATGTTTTAATCGATGATAACGATTTTATTGAAACAAAAAACATCTCCACAAAATTAAAAAAATTACCAACAAAATTTATAAATTTTTTAGAGGATCAATCAATTAAAAAATTTATATACGAATTAAAAAAGGTTAATTTGGATATTAGTGATGTTATTAAAAATGAATTATCATTGATACTTGAACTAAATGTTAATGGTAATTGGAAAGAAGCTACAGCTGTTAATCAAGGAACAATAGCAAAAGTCTCTATGGAATACTATTTTAATGATATTATAAAAACTGAACAGCCAGATATTATTTTTATAGATCAACCTGAAAATGATGTTGATAAAGAATTCTTAACACAGACTTTAGCTAAATTCTTAATTGATAAAAAAATGACATCGCAGATTTTTATTACTTCGCATGACGCTATATTAACTGTAAATGCAGATGCGAATATGATAATACAGGCAGATGTTGATGAAAATAATAAAATTAATTATATGTCATATCCATTAGAGTATACAGAAAGTAAAATAGTTGGAACGGATAATGTTGCACGTATATTGGATGGAGGAAAGCAAAATATTGAGAAGAGATATCAAATTTATGGAGGTATTTTGAAATATGGAAATTAATATTTTAAAAGAAAAAGAGAATGTATTTTTTACTGTTGATGGGTCAGAAAATCAATTAATGAATTTTGATAATTTAGTTACATTTTCAGAAAAAATAATTGAAATTAAAGATGATTTTGAATATCAAATTAATTGCTCTGATGGTTCATTAGAACTGTATAAATTAACATTAGACGAATTAATAAGAAGCTTAAGAAATGATACCGATTTACTTGAATTGCTTTCTCAAACAGATGATAAATCCGATAATGTCTAGTATACATCTTAATTATTCTAAATTTTGATGAATTTCCATCCGCTTGTTTTATTTTTTAATAGTGTGTAGTTCATTAACGAATATGTTTATACAAAAAAATGTCAACTGGAGGTGAATGGATAGTGAAATGTATTTATTGTAATGATGAAGAAAATTTAACTATATCTGATATAATTCCAGCTGCCTTGACTGGAGCAAAATTAAGAAAAAAATTTGTTTGTCAAGTACATAATTCATTTACAAACGATTATTACGAAAAAGCAATGATACGACAACTTGATATTTTCAGAAATCGCATAGGTTTAACTGAGCGAAATGGCGATCCTGTTCGATATTTTGCAAATTTAACTATTGGTGAATATACTTCTCAAAAAAACATTATTGTAACTGATAATAGCTCCATTATGGATAGTGATAGACTTTTTAGAATGGAGGACAAGCAGGGAAATACAGTGTTAGTGGGTCCAAAAAATAAGTTGCTGAAAATTAATAGAGTGGAACCGAACAAAATAATTGACTTACCCCTTGAGGATATTTCAATTAGTTCTAAGGCGGATATTAGAGATTTGTTCATTTCAGAAACAGTGTTACATGCGGTAGCTAAAATTGCATATGAATGGCATTGCTATATTAACGATGTAGAAGAATTTCAAGAAGAAACATATGGGATGATTACATCTTACATTCTAAATCCTGAGCAAGAAAATACATTAGTTAATATTGTAAATGATGACTATGTGAAAGAGGTGGCAGATCGTTTTTCACGCACAGGTAGTAATATGCTGTTTGAGTATTATGATCCAAATGGGAATATCTATGTTATTTTTTGTTTGTGGAATGTTATAACGTATAAAGTCAAGATATGTGCGCACAACAAAAAGCCTAGCATGATTCATTATCCTATAGCATATTTTTATCATTCGGATGGTTCTCAAAATGGTGTAATGTTCGGTGTTTATGGAAATTTTCATGTTAATGCAACTTCACCAAATGTAGGAATTTCTGAACTATATTCTGAAATTAAGTTTAGATTGTCTAGACTAGGTGAGCGTGATTTATCTAAAGAGTATTTGCAAAATTTTATAGCAAGGATATCGAAAAAGTTGCTTGCTTATAAGGAACATAAAATCTCTATTGCTGATTTGCTGGACTTTGAACATGAGGACAGAATAATGCCAATATATATTCTTGAACAAATATATATACACAGGGATGAGTACTTATCATCAGAAGATTTTTATGTAAATATGCAACGAATTCTTCGAGTTGATGATCGTTTTGTATTTACAAAAGAAACTAAAAAAGAAATCGTAAAACGATACATTAATATGGATTATAATGGGTCTTTTGCCACAATGTTAAATAAAGCAATTGAATTCTTTGAAATTATATGTAATACTGAATCAAATAGTTAATGAATTATAAGGTATGCGGATATTTTTTTCTGAAATTTATTTCTCATATCGACAAGAATTTTTTGTTGATATTATTTAACCTAAAACATACTCGAAATTTTAAATATGATGTAATACATGAATTAATGTGTTTGTAGTCAAAAAGGGTAATTAGAAGATTATCTTAATATTATAATTCGTAATATTATAATTGCATTAATGTGATACAAAATATATTGAAAATACGATACAATTTTGATACACTAACTTTGTCAAAAGAGTAGATAAAAACATATATTGAACTAAAATCAATTCAATTATACAATGTATTGACCTAATTATAGGTTAATGATAAATATTCCGTGACGAGTTTGAATAGGTAGAATAGTACCGAGAGGTTTACAAGTTTAGGAGTGTCATTGAAAGATGGCACTTTTTATTATTGATATATTTATTGTTAAATTAGTAAATAATAAAAATTTACGCTCTTTTTAAGAAAAATGTTGCTGTTGGATGACTATTCTGCAAAGATGCCATAACGATATTCATAATATGCTTTTTTAAGAGATATTGGCATTGGTATTGCCAATACAAATTCATTCTTAAATGCTGATGTCTTTTGTACTTCTTCTAGTATCTTTTCTGCCATTTCATTGCGTTTGTATTTGTACTTCATCTGTTTTCTAAGTATATTAAAGTTTAGGTATCCCTGCATGTATCTTGTTCCTATCCCTCTGGTTGATGTTATCAGTTCACGGATTTCTTTCATCATTTCATTGATGTTTCCCAATGATTTCCCATCAGCTGTGATATTTCTTTCCTGTCGGTGATGTTGGAATCTGATTGCTCTTGGCTCCAAGATGATTTGCAAATTGCTTTATGCATTGCTTGGAATCTGATATGAGTTCTTTGACATCTTCAAAATATTTTTCATTGGCTTTGTATTTCTCAAATGATTCACTGCCCAATCCTGTGATATTCATTATCACAGGATCGGCATCATCAACTGCACAGATGATGCTGACCTTATGATGAGATATGCCTCTATATGCTGACTGATTGCCTCTTTTTTTAGAGAGTCTAGGCATGTTTTTAGGTTTTGTTCCTTTGAGATTGATGCCTGCATATTGTGCATCAATCTCTATTTCACCTGAAAGAATCTGCTGATTAATGATTTCAGTGGCTACATGATAGAGTTTATGTCGCATGTAAAAACATGTTGTAACACTCACGCCTAAAAAACGGTGTTTAAATCAATTTGTCATATTTTCAGCAATAAATTTATTAAAAAGAGCGAAAATTTAAAGGAATCCTAAAAAAATAAATAAAACTTTTATAAACAAAGTAAAAATGATATAAATGATTATAATTATAATATATAATAGTATTTAAGAAATGGAGGAACTAAGATAATAGCACAGATTACATGGAAAAAATTCATAACAACTAATCAGGATATTAGGCATTAGAAAATTTGAAAAAAAGTTTGAATTGACAAAAGTGTTGTAGATATTACTGATAAAATAAAAGATGTTATGAATAACAATAAGTTCAATCTTAACAAAAGAATTAATGAATCAAAAGAAAATATGATGGATGCAATTAAAGACGTATTTAATCCTGATAGTAGAGTAAGTGAATTTAATAGTACAGAAGAAGAAAGAATTTCTTTTACCCCATTGGATAATACTGATAGAGTGACTTGAGGAAAGGGTACTTAAGGAAAGGGTGAGTTTGTACTAAATAAAAATGCAAAAGAAGGATTAGAAGTTGTTAAATATGAAATGAAGGGAACTGAACTTGATAGTGGAGTGCCTGATTTTAGTAAATGTAGTAAAGAGATTGTCTCTATGGATAGTATGACTAGTGATAGATGTACACTTAGTGGTAATTTTAAGCAAACTGATACTCAATTAGCAAAACAATGGAATGATTCAAAAAAAGATGATAGAACTGACTGGACAGCACGTGATATAGAAGCTTTTAGAAAAGATAACCAATTAACTTGGCATGAGTGTTCAGATATGAAAACGTGTATGTTAGTTGATAGAAATATTCATGATTATTTTAGACATAGTGGTGGAGTGTTTGAATACAATCAAGGATTAAGAAATAAAGAAGACGGAGGTGTTTTTGATGAATAAAGCAAAAGTAAATTTCTTTGGAAGAGAATTTGAATTGAAAGTAGTATACGATTGTTATGAAGGAGAAGAGATACTTTCATATCAAAAAGAAGCATTACAAAATTTTATAGAAAATCAGTATATCCTAGATAATGATTTGGAAAAGTTAAAGAATTATTGTTTAAATCTTAATAAAGAAGAAATAGGAGAAGAAATTGACAACATATTCAGATATGTCATACCTGTTGATATTTATGTTGTTAGAGAAAAAGAAACAATTGCTATCATGTGTAAATATAAATATGATTTAGAACATGGATTAGCATTAGTTTATAAAAATAAAAAACTTAAAGAAATTGGAACACAAGATATTGTTTTATAAAACCTTGTAACAGAGAGGCGAAATTTGTAGTAACAATTGCACATGATCATTTGTTTTATTTAGAAAATAAAATGATTGGAGGGATTAGTTTGGAGGAAAAAAATTTATTTTTAAATAACCCTATAGATTCTGAGGATGAAGATATTTTTGGTGTGAAAGTATATGTGGATAGCATAAAGCAATCGATTAAAAATGGTGCAAAGACAATTGCTGTAACTTCAACTTTTGGTGGTGGTAAATCAAGTGTATTAAAATTACTAGAACAGAAATATGATAATGATTCTAATAATAAGTTTGTTTCGATAAACATGTGGAATCAAATTGATGGAGACTCACTTGATTCATTAAGGAAAAACTTTTTGTATTATTTATCATCATCGTTAAATTCAAATAATACATATATTACAAAAGTTTTAAGTAAAAATTATGGAGTATTGGATTTGAGTTTTGATTTTTCTAATTGTGAGAAAATTATTATTGGAATTATAAGTGTAGTGTTTGTTTTGATTAATTGGTACAAAGAGTTGGTTTATAAAATATTTCAATTGCTAAATATAGAAAAAAATGTTGTTGATGCTTTTATTTTCATATTTCTTGTATGTACTATTTGTTTTGTAATAGCAAAATTTTTTACAAGATTAAATATAGCTTTTTCTTCAAGAAGTTCTGAAAATAATAGAGAATTGGAAGAAGTGGATTATTTTAGGCTATTTAGAAATATTATTGAAAAATCATCAGAGAAGAATTTAATAATTGCACTTGAAGATATGGATAGAACGAATGATTACATATCGATAATTAAATTTATATCTGAAATAAAAAAGTTTAGTGATAGTTATCAGGGAGAAAAGAACCTTGCTGTAATTTTTGCTTTAAAGTCCGAAATAGAATTATTAAAATCAATTTCTGACTTTAATAATTCTTTAAATAATGAAGAATTTAAGTTGGATATAGTTGATATTCAGCAGAAATATAATGTATATTATGACAAATACTTTGATTATATTGTTAACATTCCAAAGGTAAATACAATTGATTATTCATTGGTATTGTCAAATTTATTAAAAAAATCATCAGGTGTTCAATTGTTCTGTTCTGAAAATAACATAGAGTTTAATAAACTTAATAGTGACTTTCAATGGTTAGCAAGAGGAAAGCATATTACAGTAAGAAAGCTTAAAGAGAGAGTAAGTAATACTTTTCTTCTATATGAAAGTATTAAAGAAAATAATCCAAATAAAACAGTCGATTTAAATAAATGTGCGGTTTGCACTTATTTGAGTTTTGAATATCCTCTAATTTTATTTTTATTAAAAGATGATGGATTAGATAAAATTATTACTGAGTTTATTTCTCATAAGAGACTATCGTTAGAAATATTGAATGATGTTATTGGTGAATCAACTATCGAAGAAAAAGAAAAGAAAGCGTTTTTGGTGGAATTAGAGCGTATGATTGGAAGTGGGTTAATTGATATTTCATATCGCTTTTATTTGAATAATACTCCCAAAAATACGGAGTTTTTAGACATAGATGAAACTTATGTATATGGTTTAATTTTGCATGATAAAAATTTAGAAGCTGGTGATGAGGATAAAATAGAGAAAGTTGATGATGATATAATTGTAAAAGCTATATCTAAATTTAATAGTTTAGGGATTGGCTTTCCTAAAAATATATATCAAAATAATAGGTTATTTGAACTTACTTATAAACATATGACAATTTCTTTTAAAAAGGATATGTATAAGTATATAGTTACTGATGGGAATTCGTTAACCTTAGAACAAATTTCTATAATACTTGCAGACATAAATGATTTAGTTGAAGAGTGGAAACTTATAGAAGATTCTGAAGGAATATTAGAACTTAGAAAAACACTTGTAAAACAATTTCAAAATAATTATAGTGTTTTCAAAAATATATTCAAATTTAAAAATACTCTTATAAAGCAAGATGAATTAAAATACATAGATTCAATGGAAAGTTTGTTTAATTTGATTAACTTTGAATCAACAAGGATAACTTTAGAATTCTTTGAAATGATAGATGATAGAGTTCATGAAATAATTCATATTCGTTTAGGGAGTAATATTAATTTATTGAATGATTTATATATTCAGATGTATAATTTACTTGAAGAAAAAGCTGTTTTAGTTAGCTATTGTTCATTGTTGAAAGAATTGAATAGTTTACCCATTAAATTTAATGATTTTTTGATAGAAAATATTAATGTATTTAAGATAATATCATCTGAGTATGCTGAAGTTATAAATGGTTTGGAAGAGTTATCTATTGACAACTCAACCTATAATCTAATTAATTTGTCTAAAATAAATATTAATCTATCGCAGAATATTATTGATAAAATTTTTGAGTTAGATATATTATACTATATTAAATTAATGTTTTATAATGCAAGATATGACAATATTGATTATTCGAATGAGTTAATTCAACAGACTATAGAAAGTAATATATCTGATTTTTCAGATGAAACACTTATTAAAGTTAGAGAAAATGTAATTGTAAATAATGTTAAATGGCCTTTTTTATTTTCATCGCCTAATGAATTTGTCAGTTATCAAGAAATCTCAAATTCGATTAATTTGCTAGAATCGTTTAAATATATTGATACAAATAGGTTGTTAGATAACTATGCGATAGTATATAAGTATTTTTATTCTATTGAATTAGATGTGAAGTCGGTGTATTACATATATAGTTTTATTTTTTCTTTAAATGATATGAACACTGTATATAAATTACTTCTAAATATTAACTCGCAAAAAGTACCATTTGAATGGTTGAAGAAGAGTGAACAAAACAAATATTTACTTCAAATATGTAGTAGCATTTCTTTATCAAATGAAGAAAAATTAGATTTATTAGTAACTCTAAATGTTCTTAATACTAATATTGAAAAAAACTTTATAAAAGAAGACATACTATCGAATGATTTTGAAAATAAATATGCTGAATTAATTAAAGAATCTAATGTTCAAAATATAACTCAGACTACAATTTTAAATATTAAGAAAATGAAGTATTTGCATGTTTTTAACGAGAAAACAGAGAAAGCATTATTGAAAAATAAACTTTATCAATATTATTTATATAGTAAAACAAAGAGAGAAGATTATTTTAAATATCCTTTTGAAATTAGGGATGAAAAACTTCAAGATTTCTGTATGAATGCTTTTGATAAAAATGATTCATACGATTGGTTAAGAGAGTATATGTTTAAGAATGAAGTGTTTATGAATATGATTGTGGAGCATCAAAAATACATGAATATTTCATATGAAAATGTTTGTAACATGTGCAAATATATTCAAGATACGAATTTGATAACATATGTTATAGATTGTTTAAATACAGAAGATTTGATTGAATATTTTTCTTCTATTGTTGCATTCAAGGATAAAGAAGCGATGATGTGTGCTGTAGACTATACTATTGAAAATGGGTTGTGCAAATACGAAACTATATATAGTAATTTGCATAATATCGCTCTTGATTCAGAATATAAAAGAAAATTAACAAGATGTTTTAACAAAACAAAAGATTTATAAACAAATTTATATTACTTGTTTATTGTTTATCTAAATTAATACCTAATTAAAAATAAAGTGAATTATTTTATAAAAATCGTAAGAAATAATAGTTAAATTAATAGACGTTGATACAGTTTATATTGAAAAAATGATACGATTTTGATACACTTAATATGTCAAAAGAGTAGAAAATATCTATTAATGAACTTAAATCAATTCAACGATATAATATATTGACCTAAATATAGGTTAATTATAAATATATCGTGACGAGTTTGAATAACATTGATAGGTTTGTAGGTATCCTTAATTGGATGCCTTTTTAATTTGATTAATAAATGTTAAAATAGAAATTTATTAAAGTTAACTTATTAATAAGAAAAGTAAGAGAAGAACAATTTAAATACTATATAAGCTGATAGGATACTAATTATTACTAGTTTGTAGTTTTATTGGATACTCGACTCGTCTGTTTCATCATCAATTTGTTAGATTAGCAATTACAACTTTATTATATGTAAAAGAAATAGAGAATATTTTCAACAGTTACAAAAGGAAATGGAAGAAAAATATACGAATTTAAGGGTAAAATAAATTGATTAGGGAATGCTGATATCAATATAAAATCATATATATTTACTCAGCCTTTCAAAATAGGGAAATCAGATAATTTGTTTAAGTAATATAAGTTTTAATGTTAGTTGTTAGATGGATAAATTATTATCTCCATAAAAATGATGAATGTTCTAAAAATATCCACGATTAAAACTAGTACCTTTTTGTACTACAGTTGTGTTAGAAATACAAATGGGAAAACAATTTATAGTGTGGTATAATTTATAATGTGAAAAACTATTAAAGGAGATTAATAGCCAAGATGAGTAAAAAGAGTGATGTATTGGAATCCTGGATTATGGTAGAGCATTTATCTGAAGGAGATATAAACCTAAATGATAAATCGATTATAACCTTGAGTAATCTTGGAGATGAAAACTATTATGATTTGTTTATAAGAGAAATACAGAAGAAAAAAATGAAGAAATATCAGCAAGGCGGTATAGTTGTATTTTTTGATATATTTTCATTTAAAGAAATCATCGATTTTTTAAGGAAAGAATATAATTTATTGGAAACAGAAGAGGATATAAAGGTTGGAAATAAATTTTCGTTTGCCTTATATTTTGATAAGGAACTCAAAATTCATTCAGAAATGACTTTTTTAACAGAAAGTTTTTATATCAGAAAATATAGAAAAATACCACGAGAATCAGAATTTTCATCGTTTGAACAAGAATATAGAAAGATATTTGATGAGATATTTGAATGTCCTGATGAAGTGGATTATGTGGATCATTTCAACAATGCAATAAAATTTATTATTAAAAATAATGGTATCGATATCATTAATTGTAGGATGAAAGCAATAGAAAATTTAGAAACTGATGCTACTAACCTTCATTCATTCTTTGTGGGAGATTTAGAAAAGGCAAAGACCATAGAGTCTAGTATTCTTGATGACTATATTTTGAAAAGAAGAAAAGAACGTGTCAATTTAGACAGTAGAGTCAAATCAAGTGAATTTGATTCTGAAGTATTTAGTAAAATACTACAGCCTGAAAATTATCCGACTGCTAGATTCCCAAGTAACCCAGAATATTCCCTAACATTTATGCAACAGGTGGCTGTCAATTTAGCTATTGGATATGATAATGAACGGATTCGAAGTGTAAATGGACCTCCTGGAACTGGTAAAACTACTTTATTGAAGGACATCTTTGCTGAATTTGTTGTAGAGCAATCATATGATATAGCTAGATTATCTACGAAGTATGTAAAAGGTTCAGAAGAGACTAAGTATTGGAATAATGCATCTATCGGTATTATGCCAAAGAAAATAGCTGAAAAAGGAATTGTGGTTGCAAGCTCAAATAATGGAGCAGTACAAAATATTGTTAATGAATTACCACTTTTAACAGGAATAGACAAAGAGTTTTCAAGAGCACTTATCGAAGTTGACTATTTTAAAATTATTGCAAATTCAAATGTTTCATCAAAATGGGTTGAAGATGAAAACGGTACTAAGCATGAGGAATTAGTAAGTGAAGAAAATAAAGAAAATAATAAATTCTGGGGACTATTTTCACTTGAAGGTGGAAGAAAAGAGAACATGGATTACATTGTAAAAGTATTAAAACATGTTGTATCTTATTTGGAAAAAGAGTATGAACCGGATGAAGAGATTTATCAAAAGTTTATGAATCAATATAAGGATGTATGTCTGTATAGAGAAGAACGACAAAAGATATCAGAAACAATAAACAAACTAAATAAGTTACTGGTTGAAATTGGTACACAACACGACTTATATGTTAGAGAATCAGCTAATAGAAAGAAGGAAATTGAAAAAGAAAAAGCTAGTACATTAAAAATCACGATAGATATTCAAGATAAAATAGAAACTTTAAAAGATTCATTGCAAGAACTTTCCAATCTGCAGTTTAAGCAATATGAAGAGCGGGAGTGTATTAATCAGTGTATTGATGCCTTAAAATTGCAAAAACCGGGTATTTTTTCTTCGCTAAAGCGTAAAAGAGAATATAAAGAGAAATGTAAGTTATACTCTAATCAACTTCAAAAAATAATTTTGGGTGAACATTCGTATAAAGCACAAATAATGGAACATGAAAATAAAATCAAGTCTTTACTAGATACAAAAAGTAAGAAAGAAACAGAACTTAAATGCAAGATAGAATTGTTTGATAAATTGACTCAAAAAGCAAAAGACGATATAACATATATGGAAAAACAAGCAGAAGAACTCAAAAAGAGTATTGATGAGAAGAATATTAATAAACTCGATTTTACGATTGATTATGAAACTTTGCAATTAAGCAATCCTTGGTTTGACACTGAATATCGAAACCTTCAGTCAGAGTTATTTATATCTGCTTTGAAGGTAAGAAAACAATTTTTATATGATAATGTTAAAAATATAAAAGCAGCATATATAATATGGAATAAGCAAAGAGATTATTTATGTCATAAAATGGTGATTTCAGAGGCTTGGAATTGGATCAATATGGTTATTCCAGTTATTAGTTCTACATTTGCTAGTTTTTCAAGAATGTGTTTTCATATGGGCGAAAAAACAATAGGTCACTTGTTTATTGATGAAGCCGGGCAAGCCCTTCCACAAGCAGGTGTGGGTGCAATTTTTAGAAGTAGAAATGTTATGGTGGTAGGAGATCCTTCTCAAATAGAACCAGTACTCACTTTGGATTCTAGTTTGCTTGATATGTTGGGAGAGTATTATGGGGTATCTAAGTTTTTTTTATCAAGTAATGCTTCTGTTCAAACATTAGTAGATGAAATTAGTAAGTATGGATTTTATAAAGATAATACTAGAGAAGAATGGATAGGAATACCATTATGGGTACATAGACGATGTAAATATCCTATGTTTGATATTGCAAACAAAATTTCTTATGGCGGAAATATGGTCCAAGCAGAAAAGAAAAATGGAAAATCTGAATGGTTTGATATTTGTGGTAGTGCAGTTGATAAATATGTTGAAGAACAAGGAAAATTTTTAAGAGAGAAGATTCAAAAAATGATTTTTCAAAATGCAGATATTATTGATAAAGAAAAAAAAGACATAATTTATGTTATTACACCATTTAAAAATGTTGCATATCATTTATCACAGGAACTTAGAAAGATAGGATTTACACGTTATGATGAAAAAGGAAAACCTACAAATGTGGGTACTGTACATACTTTCCAAGGAAAAGAGGCACCTATCGTCTTTTTAGTATTAGGAGCAGATGAAACAAGTAAAGGTGCAGCTAATTGGGCAATGGGGACTGAAAATCCAAATATTATGAATGTTGCTGCAACACGTGCAAAAGAGGAATTCTATATTATTGGTAATAAGAAATTATATTTAGGATTAAAAAGTGATGTTATTAATGATACAAATGAGGTCATTAATAAGTTTAATAAATAGTACAATAGGGCTTCTAGAGTTTAGCCAATAAGATTTAACTAGAATGCATTATATGGTAATTGTAGGCTTAGGAGATTAAAGGCAAAAGAACAAAGGATAGAAATGTATCATTACTATAATTTAATTGATTTATCTAAATTATGAGAGGGAAAAATATGTTTTAAATATATCTAATAATATTACTTTGATAAATTCCAATTTGTGGAGATAATATTTATTACTATTGACCTTAAAATAACCTTATTTTATTAAAAACAATATGAATACAGAGAAAATGGTGTAATACATGAAATAAGTAATAAATACTAATTTAAGTAGATTAGTAAAATAATATCAATTCATGGAATTCAAATAAAGAATAGTAGTAAATGGCTTATTGGTGTTCTAGAAATAGAGCACTTTTTTATAGTTCAAAGTAGTTAACTTAATAAAAAGGATAACTTACTCATTGCATTGCAATAATAGTTCATATTATGTGAAAAAAATCACGTTTTCAAAAGCTTTTTACTCAAAGTTGATTTTTATTTTAAAAGTTTTACATTTTCAAACATTCACATTAAAAAGACTTGATTTTATAGTTTGATTTTTGTTAAAAAAGTAGTAGTTTAAGCTACTTACTTTAATTTGGAAATATCGAGTAAAAGAAAATTTGGAATTGCTTTAGCTTTTGCATAACTATACTTTTCAGCCAACAATTTCATGGGCTTGACATTATCCGTATCATTTGTCCCAATAACTGCATTTGACGATAATTTTGCAACATCATTTAATTCTTTATTATCTAAAATATCATGAGGTAAATAAGGACTTAAGAAGAAATTTTCAGAGTATGCGATAATTAGGAAGTTTATGATTTCTAGCTTTTCTTCTTCATTCATTTTTCTGAATTCCTTATAAAATTTTCTATATCTACTTGCATCTTTATTGTGAACAAACATTATGATTGCAGTAGATGATTCTAATGGAAAAACGCATATATGCAAGTCCTTAGTATGATAATTAGGTTCAAAATTGTAAATATTATTAATGATTTCATTATCAAAACTATTAATTAAAGCAATTTTGTCTTGAAAAGCGATTGGCACAGTATAGTCAAGTTTTTTATAATATATTAAAAAATAATCACTCCAATCTTTTTCCAAATTTCTCTTTGCTTTTTTATACCCATCATAATATTCCTCATAATCTAAATATTCAGCTTCCATTAATTGCATTATATAATCAACATTTAGACCAGTTTTTTTAAACATTTCCATTTCAACAAATTTTTTATTAATTGCTAAAAGATAACTTTTTAGTGCGATTTGAGATAGCATCTTTTGACTCGGACTTTGAGAAGTATCATAATTTTCAGGATTTTCATAGTCTGCAAAAATAGTATTATCACAATTTTTACAAATAATTTGAAAAGTGCCTGTTTTTTGTAAACCACTTTGCTTATCTTGAAAAGGTATTTCTATGAAATTATTTAGATTAACTAAATTTCCATTTTTAGCAATATTTCTTAATGTAAATGCAGGAACGGAATGGGAGTTGCAAAAGCTACTTACTTCTTTTTTGCAATGAAAACATTTATTTCTTTTAGCAGCACTCCTGCTTTCTTTCATAAATTTACTAATCTTTTTGCGATTTTCAACTGTTACCTTTTTTTCATCTATCGAAGAAAACTCAAACAAACTTCTCATTTCATCTTCTATATCATTCATTTTAGTACCTCCATTAAATAAATACCATTTCAAATAAATTATAAACTCATTACTTTTTAGTTTGTAAGTGGTTACATCTAATAATTTATATTACCTGTATCTCCAATTCTCAAGCCACTGAACCATTGTTTTTCCAAGTTTATAGACAATAACTGTATTAACATTTTTTGCATAGTCTGGGAACATTTCATCTATATTTTGATTTACTACATCTTCTTTAAACTCATTAATATGTGTTTTAGTATAGCCTATAAAGTCAACGTGCTCTTGTTTAGATTTAAATACGGGAATAACCGCTAGAGCTTTATCGTAACTTAGGTCCTTATCTTGATAACATTGTTTATCAAAAAAAAGATTAAAAGCAAGATATTCAATACTGTCTTGTATATAGGCATAATATTTAATAGAATCACCAATGTCATTAAGAGATATACCAAATTCATTATCCCAATATGTATTAGGCTCTATTTGATAATAAGATTGTCTTGTGGATTGAACACCATAAAGAGAAATATCTAAAACTCTACCATTTAAAAAAATATCCCACTTCGCTCTTCTGCCTATTTCTCCCTCGCCAATATTCCAATTAAACACATTAGCAAATAAATATGGAAAATCCATCACCCATATTTGTGTTTCTGATTTATCTTTTCCTATATTTACTTCCAAGTTATAATTATGATCTTGTTTAATTACAATATCTCCATATTCGCTGTTATGAAAAGTCTCATATTCATCAGTTGAATACCAATGATTTTTGTTTTTTAAACGTTTAGTTACTTTATCACTATCTGTGCCTACCAATCCGAATCGTTTTTTCCACAAAAACTCAGTTGCTTGTTTTGTTGCACATTCTGCTGAACTTGTATTTCTATCCTCAACTCTACTATAAATAACTTCTGCATGGACTATGGTTTTATCCTTTCCGGGAGTGTTTTTTACATAGTCTTTCAGTAAATAATAGGGTGTAACATTACTATTATGAATAATTAAAACATCAATTTCTTTTCCGTAGATTTGTATGTTTTTTACTTCTATATCAGGAATTTCTTCACCAGACCAGATTTGAGAGTTAAGAAAACCAATGATATTTTCTTGGTTTTTACGATTAATATCATCTATAACACCAGTAATCTTGAATGTCTTATCTTCAATACCAAAAATTATATATCCATCCTGCATATCAACAGTTGTGTTGTTCGCCATGCAAATAATATCTTTAAGTAAATCTGAATTATTATTATGCCAATTTTGTTTAAAATCCCAATAACTGCCTTCTGAATGTTTTTTGATAAATGATTCCACTATATATTGTAATTCCATCTCTTTCTCCTAGCCTATTTTATATGTATTATTGCAATTTGTATAAATTTATTATAGCAGTTTTGACATTGAAGCAGAAGAATTAATATATTATTTTATATTCTTTGCTTTTTTTAATCTTGTTACATGTAAGGAAATCATATAATTTAATATTCGCTGTTGATTATATAAATATGTGGGATAATATATCTATTGATTTATATAATTATTACTTATATAGAAACCAGAAATTGCTATGCAAGAAGATTGAATTTCTAAAATTTTTAGATCTTATTCATGGAGTAACGATGCACTTGTTGTATTAATCCTATTTTGTAGTTTTGTTTTTACACATAAAAATCACATAATATTCTGATACTAATTTGATATCGCTAACTTGTATAATCAGTAGAGTTAGTATAAAGTAAAGTTGAAAAAAGATATGTATATTATACGAATCAAACAAATGTGTTTAGTATAATTAATCTAATGAAGAGTTTGAGTAGTACGAAAGCGTATCATTTATTTTATATGGCAGGTAGTCTATATGATTGCCTGTTATAAATTATTTATTTTGTAATGTTTTATTTATATCTATACCGTTAGTTGGATTTTGTAAATCATCTCAACAAACAAAACAAATAGTTCCTATAATTATTACTAATGTTAGCCCAATAACCATGTTTAACCATGGATGACGCTTAGAAAAAGCATCTTTAACGTTTACCACTTTTTTATCCTTGTATTTTCCAGCCACCCAACATACAAATATGCTTATCAATGAACCCGCAAAAAACATATTAGTATATAATAATAAATGTGTCTTTTTATACTCATTATTGTTTAAACAAAAAATCAAGATTATAAGTAGGTGTCATAAATTGTATAATGAGATTTACAAATTAAAATTTATGAGATAATATTCATTATTATTGACCTTAAAATGACCTTGTTTTATTGAAAACAACAAAAATATTATGAAAATTGTGTAATAGATAAAATAAGTGATAAATATTAATCTAAGTAGATTAGTAAAAAGATATGAATTCATGGAGTTTGAATAGTAAATAGAATGTAAAAAGCCTTTAGATGATATGATGCCCCAGTAAACATTGTAAATAATTAAACACTGACTATAGGAGGTTTTTACTTACTATAGGTAGAAAATTACAATATTCAAAAGAAATAAAAATATGTACTGTAAAACGTTATTTGTCAGATTTTTATTTGAATAACATAGATGATTCCAAAAGCTATTTTGAAAATTGAAAAAATGAAGATATTTACTTGACAGGATGGTTGCGAAGATATTTTTCAAAAGTCAGAAGTAAATTTGAAATTGGTGAATTAGATAATAGTTTAAGAAGAAAAGAATTTTTTATAAAAGAAAATTTTCAAGAATAAATAGATGTAAATTATAAAAGTCAAGTTCTTTGGTTACAAAGAATATTGACTTTTTTAATACACTATATTATTTTGTGCTTACTATTTATAAAAAAGTATTTCATATTTATAAAAATATATTATAATGTAAAAGCATTAAAAATGTAAATATATAGGGGAAGAAGGTTTGATATGATTAAATTTTTTAAAGTAAACATAGAACCTAAAAAAAGGTTGAGAATGATAGAAGTAATATTTTCAATAGGATTATGTATTGCTTCAATTATATCAATTGGATATGGCTTTTTTTTTTTTTTTTTTTTTATTTTAAAAATAAAATCATTAGCTC
>OBUS01000290.1_pt1 | contig 45829 bp, 53 predicted proteins | sample 1475921 | NCBI WGS metagenome assembly OBUS01 (sample SAMEA2579948, study PRJEB22360) | human gut metagenome | reverse complement strand
TGCATCTCAGAGTCTTTCTAATTGTTGTTGTGGTGATTACAATTATATCTCTCTGCGATGTTTTTTGATACCCTTAGGTGGCTAACTTCATTTTAGAACTTTCCGTTAGTTAAAGAAAGCATCTAAAGTCTTATAAATTTTGTCATATCATAGGGTTTATCATTTTTTGTTTGTTATAGAAAATCAGACTAAATTAGATTTTATTGACAAAAATTGACCAAATTTTGGTATTTTAAATGTGAGTACAAAATAGAATTTATTAAAAAAGTAATAGATTCTGCTGTGTATTTACTGTTTATTATAAAATGGCAATATTTTTTTGAGCTAGCCCAAAAAGTATAACTAACGAGTTCTAGTCTATCAATGAACTTGTTGTCTTATAACCCTTACTAAACTTAATGACATTAGGTTTGGTCTATCCTACCTATTTATCAAAAGTTAGGGGGGTTAAACTGTATTCTCTAATCGAATCTTGCCACCTTTGGGTAGTATTGTATAATGTAGATCAACGATTTTGTTGTTTAAAGTTCCCCTTGAAACAACGAGATTTTCTAGGCATCAGATTCTTCTTACTTAATATAGAATACTCTATAAATTCTGTCTAGTTTAATGTAATATTCATTTTACTCGTTACTCGGAAATTGTATCAAAAAAAGTAAGCATTTCTCCTGTCTCTCAAAGCGGTAAAGAATCCCTTCGTGCTCCAATAAGCTTTTAACTACAAAGAGGCCTAGACCAGAGCCCTGTGCCCTTTTATTGCTTGTATTCAAGAAGGATTGGATAAATTTTTCTTGTTCCTCTGGATTACAGCTGTTTTCAATGGAAATCCAGCCCTCCTTCTCAGCGATCCTCACGTAACCACCTTGAGTAGAATGCTTGATGGCATTGCTGAGAAGATTAGACAGGATAAGTTTGAGAGCAGAGGGGTTGAGGTAAGCCTGCTGGTTCGTCAATTGATTTTGCACCAAAAGCTTCCGCTCTTTGGCAAGTAGGCTGTAGTTCTGTATTAGCTCTTTTGTTATATCCAGCAAAGAAATCTCTTCTTTTTCGTCCCGTAGCTCCTGAACGGAAGAAAGGGTTAATATTTGCAAGACATTATGGCTGAGTTCATCAACTATTTCTGAAGCCACAGCTAGGTAGCGGTCTCGGTCTTTATAGCGTCCTATATTCTTTTGCATATTTTCAATGAGGATTTTCAGGCTGGTGAGGGGTGTTTTTAGTTCATGTGAGGCCCCACGCAAAAACTCCACCTTCATGTGTTCAAGCTGGAGAACAGCCGCATTTTTCTCGTGCAAATCTGCAATAACCATCAAAAGATGCTGGTAGAGACTATTGATTTGTTCCTTTAAATCGCCAATCTCATCTTTAGAATCCACACGCAGACGAACCTCGGCATCTAAGTCCATCATGCGGCGAGTCACCCACTTGATTTCTAAAATCGGTGCGACAATGGTGCGAGCATAGATGTAGGCGATGAGCAGTGAAATCAGAAAAGAAGCCAGCAAGGTGTAAGGAAGAAACTGAAGACTAATCTGCTCTGCCTCCTTTTGCAAATCCATAGAAGCTAGAAACTGGAGTGTCATGCTTTGACCGTCCTGAGTCGTTACCTCTCGCTCCTCGATGACCACAGATGTCGTCTGACGGTCAGGGTCCAAGGGAATATCGTCTGCGATCTCTATCCTGTCCTCGGTCACCTCCCCCTTGACTGAAATCAAGATGTCACTGGTCTCGGAGTAAACAGCCAGCACCCGCTCAATCGTCCTCTTATCCTGTCCATCAAGTGACTGGGCAATCTTAGTTGCCTTTTTGACAATGACTTCCCGCCTGTTACCCTGATAGGTGATGGGAAAGAGAAAATATATGGCCGAGTGGAGGCAAATGACCAGAATACTAAAAATAGAGAAAGTGTAGATAAAAATCTTTTTAAATAAACTGAGTCGCTTCATTTTCTTTCCAATTTATAGCCAACATTTCTGACAGTATGGATACAATCTAGGTGTAACTTTTTGCGCAAGCCCTTGATGTAGACATCAATCACTCGTTCAAAAGGAACCTCATCTGTTGCCTTCCACACTGTATCAATAATCTGTGATCGTGTTAAGACACGTCCTTCATTTTTGACCAAATAATCTAGAATTTCTAATTCTTTGGCATTAATAGCCACTTCTTCTCCTGCTAGACTTGCACTGTAACTCTCAAAGTCCACTCGCGTATCCTTGTAAATAAAGACTCGTCCCTTATCATAATAGCGCTTAAAAATCGCATCCACTCTCACTTTCAAAAGAGATAGAGAAAAGGGTTTCTCCAGATAACCATCCGCTAAGGAAGCAAAAGCACTCATCTTGTATTCTTCGTCCTGAAAAGCTGTCAACATCAGAACAGGAACCTGACTGATTTTACGAATCTCAACTAAGACTTCTAAGCCACTGAGCTTAGGCATTTGAATATCCAGTAATACCAGAGCAATTTCATAACTAGAAAATTGCTCCAAGGCCTCCTGACCATCTGCTGCCTGAATAGTTTCATAGCCACAGTCTGTCAAATAATCACTAATCCCCTCACGGATCATATCTTCATCTTCTACAATTAAAATCTTCATAGAAAAATATTTCTCATTCCTTTAAATTTCTTTTCAATCATCTCCATTCTAAAGACAAGTGCAGTTATGGAGAGTAGATACATAAAAATGCTACCTATATTATACCCCTTATACCCCATTTAGGGGAGAATAGGTAGCAAGTTTTTTTATTCAATATCGAGCAAGAGTTCTTTTGGTTGTTTTCTGAGGAGATTGATTGAAGCAAGTGTCATCACTAACACAACTAAAACTAAGACAAGAATAAAGATGATGATAAAGTCTGATGTCTGCATAGAAATGTCTAAGCTTGATAGAGTTTTACTAAATCCATCTACTTCTGCACCACCACCAAGGTTAGAAGCTTGAGCTGCCTTGCTGGCTTGTTTGGTAACTCCAGAAGTCACATTGGCAAGAACCGTGTTTCCAATAGCACGAGCTGTATAGTTGGATAGGAAATAAGCAGAAACAAGAGCTGGGATTGCAATCAAGATAGATTCGGTAATAAATTGACCCAAGATACTTGCTTGCTTGAGACCAATAGAGAGGAGAATTCCCACTTCTTTGTGTCTAGCATTAATCCAGAGACTAAGAAGAAGGGCTAATAGGAGAACAGAGAAACTCAAGCTACCCCAGAAGAGGAGGTTGGCCGTCTTGTACATACCTGAGATAGACTGCTCAAGAGCTGGGTAGTTAGAGGAGCTCTTAACGAGGGTATAGTTCTTCCAGTTGATACCACTGATACCATTCAACTCCTTCATGACATCATCCAAGTTCTTGTCCGCTGTTACAAAGAAAGTTGCATCCTCATAAATAGCAGTTTCTTCTGTGTAGCCGTATAGTTTAGCAGCAGTATGGATATCTGTAATAGCTGTATTTTCGTAGAGCTCTTGTGAGTAGGTAACCGCGGACTTATTGTGACCATCAAAGAGACCTTTGATTGTTACTTCAACCGTTTCTTTAGCACCTTTTTCATTATCAGCATCATAAATATTGGAGTCAAGTTTGACCTTATCCCCTACTTTCCAACCATGTTTTGCTGCTAAATCCTTATGCATAAGGATTTTGTCCTTGTCGTCATTGGTTAAGTGCTCTCCTTCAACCAATTTATAAGAACCTGAGACGAACTTATCTTCTTTTGATGAATCATTGACACCTGTCAGCATCAAACTACTTCCAAAACGTTTAGCACGATCAGCAGTTAGATTTTTCTTAGTCTCTGGCGTTTCGATGAGGTCATATCCAGTCAAATCCCCGATAGCATTGATTCGCTTCACATAAGATTCAATAGCCTTGTTTTCAGTGATTTTTTTGATGTCTTCACCCTTAATATTTCCTGCACCACGTGGCGTTCCTTGATTAACGCGACGGTTAATTTGCATGGAAAAACTATTGGTGATATTTTTAAAAGTCTCCTGAGAAGCCTTATCCGTAGCTCCCTTGATCGACAAACCGACTAGGCTCAAGCTCGCCATGAGGAGAATGATAAGGAAGATAACAATAGATTTGAAAAACTTCCTTGTGACATAGGCAAATGCGTTGTGTAACATAGGTTCCCTTTCTAGATTTGATTCGATTTTATAGTTCTATCAAAACAAGTTCATATTATTTGCTAGTATTGCGAGCTTCAGAAAGCTTTTTATCCTTCAATTCAAGTGTAATGTCTGACGCTTGTGCCACTTCTTTACTGTGGGTTACGACGATAACACATTTACCTGTTTTTTGGGCAAGTGATTTGAGAAGGTCTATAATATCTCCAGCAGTCTTAGGATCCAGATTTCCTGTTGGCTCATCAGCTAGAATAACTGGAGCTTCTGAAACAAGACTGCGAGCGATGACTACACGTTGTTGTTGTCCACCTGATAACTGGAGAACATTCCGATTGATCTGGCTTTCATCCAAACCAAGCTCAAGAAGTATATCCTTGCTTGTCTTTTTGTTGACCAAGCGGATATTTTCCAGCGGAGAAAGATAATCTATCAAGTTATAATTTTGAAAGACTAGGGAAATATGATGCATACGATGGTAAGAATATCCCTTGTTACGAATATCCTCTCCTTGGAAAAGGATAGTTCCTTCGACAGGGCTATCTAAGCCAGCAAGAAGGGACAATAGAGTGGATTTCCCTGCTCCAGACTCCCCAATGATGCTATAAAATTTTCCGGGTTCAAAATTATACTTGATCTGATATAAAACTGCTTCAGCAGTATTCTTATAACGGTAGGTAACATCTTGTAATTCTAATAAAGTCATGATTTCTCCTTCTTAACTAATAGACGATAAAATTTCCTTCGGTGTTTTTCTAAATAAAAAGATAAAACAGAGAGTGACAGATAAGCAACTAATTAGTAGCAAAAATACATAGGATTCTGTAAATGATAGGATGCTACTGGATAAGCCACTTGCTTTGGCTAGGGTGTCTTGAAGAGCTGCCTGATCTCCACTTGTGAGTAGAGTTCGAAGCAGGTAGGACGCAATGGCATTTCCTGCAATAAAGGATGGAAGTAGAGCTCCAACTGATACCAAAACCACCTCTAAACAGAACTGTAGGAAAATCGAACTTTTCCCTTTTCCAAGTGCCAATAGGATTCCGACCTCATAAACCCGCTCTCTCAACCAGAGAGATAAGACCAAAACCAAAGCCCCTGCTCCTGCTATCATAATCCCGTAGAGGAAGATGGTCAGGAAGGTTTGGAAGGTCGCAACTGAATCTTTAATTTGCTCAAACGCCTTGTTTTCCTTCTCTACTTGGTAGCCTTGATTTTCCAGAGCCAAGTTTTCCACTTGTTCCAAGAGGCCACCCATTTCCTTGGGATTTTCTAGGTAGAAACGAGCTGTGCTAACTTGAGGTTCGCTATTTTCCAAGAGACTTTGACTGCTTTCATAGTCGATAAAGACATTATTTTCACTAAAGTCAGAGGACATGCCCGTAAATTTCTCTTGCTTTTTACCAGAAAAAATTCCGACAATCTCAAACTCAACAGTTTGTCCTTTTCCTGATTCAGACCGACCTGCATCTAAGCGAATCTTGTCATTGAGAGAGAGACCATTTTTCTTGGCTAATTCTTCGTGAATCAAGATTTTTTTTGAATCCCCTTTTTGAAGGTGGCGTCCTTCTTTTAGGTTAAAGGCCGAACTTGTAAAGGTTACATCCCTGGAAGAATCCTCTAACGCAGTTAAGCCGACCAAGTTCTTGTCCACAGCTGACAAATCATTACGTTCTACGCTCTGCTCACCACTCACTGCTTCCTTGTCTTTTAGTTTTGCGATTGTTTCTAATTCTGGTGAAACTTTTTCAAGTCCCTTAATCTTTCTCACAGCCTCTAGGTCTGACAACTTGAAAGTTTGACCATTCTCTATCTTCTTAACGGAAAAAGATGTATTGAGCGATTTGTAAAGATTGTTTTCTACTGTTTTGTTGGACTTCATCAGAGTCAAACAGGCTGAAATTCCGGCCAAAAGGACGAATAAAATCAGAAATAAAATAAAATTTCTCAGTCGTTTTCTGCTGACATAAGCCCAAGCTCTTTGGGTTGGATTCATCTAATACCTCCATCATTAATGACTTCATCTAGTTTTCTACTCACCTAGACGTTGAATTATCTTAATCGAGCCTAAGTTCTACATCTACTAAACTAACTATAAGTCTATTATAAAAGGCAATTGTGAAATGTTTATGAAATCTACAAAAAAAATCTAAGTGAAAATAATATTGCTTATTATAGACGTTCGTCAACAAAAATATATCCATTAACTCGTGGTACTAGTCGATTTCAAAGTATTTCAATTATAGGAAATTCAGGGTAAGCCAAGATAAAGAGTTATATATAGTTCTTATAAAAATAAGAACACAGACTGAAGACAAAGCCCTTGGGAACAACAGTTTCTAAGGGCTTTTGTGTGGATTAGCGATATAATAAAGATAATAATAGCTATGAGGTGAGCCTATGTTCCATAAAGAAAATCCCGATTATAATCGTAAGCAAGTTGGTTTTTACACCTTAGATGACTTGATTCCAGCAGACCATTTATTACGCCAGATTGACCGTGTGATTGATTTCACTTTTATTTATGACTTGGTAGAAGACACTTGTTCTCACGAAACAGGTCGTCCTAGTCTCGACCCTATGATGGTCATCAAAATCCCATTAATCCAATGCCTCTTTGGGATTCATTCAATGCGCCAAACCATTAAGGAGATTGAAGTCAATGTAGCTTATCGCTGGTTTTTAGGCTTAACATTACCACTTATGGCAAAAACTACAGTTGTCGGTTTCAAGATAAACAAGTGGTTGAAGTCATTTTTAGTCATGTCTTAGGCTGCTGTATCAATGCTGACTTAATTGACCCAAGTGAGATTTTTATCGATGGCACTTATATTAAAGCAGCTGCTAATAATCACAAATACATCAATCAAGAAGTTAAACAACAAGCTAAATTCATGGCGAATCAACTCGAACTTGAAATCAATCGTGACCGTTAGAAACACGCAAAAAAGTGGCTAGGGCTCGCCAAAGAAAAAGAGCCCGAAACTAAAAAAGTCTCAACGACAGACCCAGAAAGTGGCTGGTTTCATAAGGGAGAACATAAACAAGTCTTTGCTTATAATGCCCAAGTTGCCTGTGATAAGCATGGTTGGGCGCTAGCCTATAGCGTGACAGCTAGAAATGTCCATGATAGTCAAGCTTTTCCAGCTCTTTTTGCTCAACTCAAAGCCTTTCAACCAACCTACTTAATCGCAGATACAGGTTATAAAACACCAACGATTGCTCATTATTTACTCTCTATTTAGTCTCTCAAAAGGTTATTCTTGTTTTTCCTTATACGCGTCCTCATGGTAAGAAAGGCAAGCTACGTCCTAAGGATTTCATTTATGATGATTATTATGACTGTTACCTTTGCCCTGAAAATCAGGTATTAACTTACCGAACTACCAACCATCAAGGTTATCGTGAGTACCAAAGTCAACCAGAAGATTGTCAGAATTGTCCTTGACTAAGCCAGTGTACGACGAGTCAACCCCATCAAAAAGTGGTTATCCGTCATGTTTGGAAAGCTGACTTAGAGATTTGTGAAGATATCCGACATCATCGGGGAATGATTGACCGTTACCGAAAACACAAGGAAACCATTGAACGCTTATTTGAGACAGCTAAAGAATATCATAATTTGCGTTATACCAGAGAAAGAGGCAAATCCAAAATGGAGGCAAAAGTTGGACTCACTTTAGCATGCTTATATCTTAAAAAAATCGCCAAATGGCTGGCAGGATAGCCTTTTTATTTTGCCTAAAATTACTGAAATGAGGCTTATTCAACATAAAAAACTTCAAAAGACAGAAAAAGACAAACCTCAGAAATAGAGTTTGTCTTCAATTTGAGCACCTTTTGAGTGCCAGTTTCTTGCCTGCTGAACTCGTAAAATTTACTCCCCCTTTTACTCCCCCACAAAGAAATTGTATAAGTATTTATGGAAAATAGAAAAAATTGAAAACGTGATAATATCAACGTTTATAAGCATTTATGAAAATGTATGCTTATGTCATAGCACTTTACCATAAAGTCTCGTTATTCTCACTTATCACCCTCTGAGCGAGGTGAAACTAGTACCTATTTGAAGATCGGGAAAAAGCCTGCTGAGATTGCCGTCTATCTGAACACTGTCAACTGCGGCATTGGTTTGCGCTTCGTCAGCATAAGCGCCACTAGTTCCGACTAAAAACAAAACACCTGATAACAAAAGTGTCCCCATGGCACCATATGCCCTAGATGTTTTTATAGTTCCGTGACCTTTAACTCTCATAATAATCTCCAATAAACTTTTTAATCTTTAAGTTTATTCTATCACTTTTTATGAAAAAGCGCTTTCTTATTTTCCGTTTATTTCAAAAAATCCCCGCTAAAAGAGCGAGGAATTTATTTATCAGTTTTAATCTTCACTTGCTTCATCAATGGCTTTTTGGCCATTTGTTGAAAGAACTTCTTTATACCAGTAGAAACTGTCTTTGGGTGTGCGATTTAGGGTTCCATTGCCTTCATCATCCATATCAACGTAGATGAAACCATAACGTTTACGCATTTCACCTGTACCAGCTGAGACGATATCGATACAACCCCACGTAGTGTAACCAATAAGGTCAACACCGTTGTCAATAGCATTTGCCATGGCATTAATATGTGCACGGTGATAATCAATGCGATAATCATCGTGAATTGAGCCATCTTCTTCAACAGTATCAAAGGCTCCAAGACCATTTTCAACAACCATCAATGGGATTTCATAACGGTCATAGATTTTTTCAAGATAATATTGAAGTCCCATTGGATCATGCGCCCAACCCCAATCAGAATAGGTCAAGTATGGATTTTTAGCACCTGCTGAGAAGTTACCTGAAACTTGCTCTCCACCAGTATGAGTTGTCACGTTGTTGGACATATAATATGAGAAAGTATACATATCAACCGTACCACGTTTCAAATCTTCAAGATCTTCTTCAGTGATATGAAGTTCAACATTATGCTCTTTCCAAAGACGTTTGGCATAAGTACCGTATTTTCCTTTTGCTTGCACATCACCACAGTAGTAAATGCCTGATTGCCATTTGTGTTCATTAGCAAGGATATCTGCTGGATCACATGTGCCAGGATAAAATGTAATACCACAAATCATATTTCCAATCATGAAATCAGGATTGATGGCATGACCAATTTGAACAGCTTTAGCTGATGCTACAAATTGATGGTGAAGAATTTGATAACCTTCTTGATAATCTGCATCACTAGCTTTTGAACCAAACATATCAAGGAACATGGTTGTGTTATTGATTTCATTGAAAGTTAACCAGTATTTAACCAAGTCTTTGTATTCGTTAAAAATAACCTCACAATAACGCACATAAAAATCAATCAGCTTACGATTTTTCCAACCGCCATAATTTTCTTCAAGTGCTAATGGCGTATCAAAATGCCAAATTGAAACCAAAGGTCTAATGTTATATTTACGGCATTCTTCAAAGACAGAACGGTAGAAATCAAGTCCTGCTTGATTAGGCTCTTTGTCATCACCATTTGGGAAAATACGAGCCCAAGAAATTGACAAACGAAAAACAGAGTAGCCCATTTCAGCAAACAGCTTAATGTCTTCTTTGTAACGGTGATAAAAATCAACAGCCACATGGTTTGGATAATGCTCTGTATCGAGCACGGCGTATTTAGCCCCTTCAGGAATCTTACCATTATGTCCCATAGCTGGCGCTTTACCAGGGTTACCATCTTTGTTGATATAAGTCATGTAACGTGGCGTATTGACTGACCCACCAGTTGTCACATCAGTTGTAACAAGTCCTCGACCATCTTTGTCATAAGCACCTTCGGCTTGGTTAGCGGCAATTGCTCCGCCCCAAAGGAAGTTTTTTGGAAATGCTTTTGTCATATATCTTTTCCCTCTTTCAATTAAGTACAATAATAGTATACCGTTATTTGAAAGCGCAATCTTGCATTATTATCTTGGAAAATGATACCATCCCACTACAAATACACTGACAAAATTTCAGACACCACACGATAACCAGTGATATTAAGGTGAAGGCCATCGATTGTATAAGTTAGTCGCAAATGACCACTTTCGTCACACAAGGAATCGTGAATATTGAGGTAGGTTACACTTTTTTTTGACAAATTAGATAGCAAATTATTTAATTGATTGATGCTATCATTATTACGATGATTTGGTGTGCGAACAAATCTTGGTGACTCATTCATTGGAAAGACAGAAAGTAAGATAATCTCAGTTTCAGGCAATTTTTGTTGAATAGTAGCCATGATTGTCTCAATTGTTTCACACACTTCTTCTGGATGTCTGATCTTTAAATCATTAACCCCAATGAGCAAAACTACCTTACTTGGACGCAAATCTAAAACCTGTGTATGCAGATGTTCTAAGAGCTGCAAACTGTTAATCCCATGAACACCACGGTTATAAAGCGGAAAATTAGATATCAGCATTTCGTGAATTGGAAAATATTCAGTGATAGAATCTCCAGCAAAGACAATATTTGGCTGTTTTACCAGTTTGTTCAAAGCGTCGTATTTTTCCCACAACTGTACTTGTTGGTCAGCTAAAACTTTGTTGCGAAAATCTGTCACATCAGCTTTGTGATATAGTTCTTGAAAACCAGTCATAGTTTCTCCTTTTGTGACTATTCTATCACGAATCACCCTCGTTCAAAAAATGATTAGCTAAGACTTGTAAGACACCGTTTTCTTGATTTGATGGAGCTTGATAGCTGGCTACATTTTTAATTTCCTGTGGAGCATTTGCCATAGCAAAAGAGTATTTAGCCAGTTTTAACATCTCAATATCATTGCCACCATCACCAAAAACCATCAGATTTTCAGGACCATAGCCCCAGTGATTGAGCAAGAAATCAAGGCCAGTTCCTTTATGCACATGCGATGGAATGACATCAATACAACCAAAACCACTAGAGGTTGCCGTTAGTTGATAATCCGCAAATAAAGTGTTAATTTCATCTCTCACTTGGAAGGTCAATTCATCACGAACCAGTAAAGTGACTTTAAAATAATCATCATCAGGAATTGGATGTAGATTATCAACGTATTTTAAAACAGGCAAATAATAGCTAAGCAAATCCTTAATTTTTTTCGGTGTCGACTTTGGCAAGTATGACGATGCCTTTCCTGCCAAGTTAATCACCGTATCAGGATAATGTTTCTCGATATAATTAACCAAAGCTGAGATAGCTTCTACTGTTTCAAATTCTTCTTGCAAAGTTCTGCCATTTTCAATAATGTGACCGCCATTTTCAGCCACAAACGTCATTTGATGTTTATGTTCAGGAAATTGTTGAATAATTTGACGGTATTGATTACCGCTTGCCACGACAAATTTAACATCATCTGCCATAAATTTATCAAATAAACAGTTAAAAAGTACTTTATCATAGGTTTTGTTATTCGTTAAAAACGTTCCGTCCATATCTGTTGCGATGACTTTTATTGTCATAAGCTTCTCCTTTTTCACCATTATACGCTATTTTCTTGAAAATATCCTTGTCTATTATCAGAAAAACTAATACTATGATATGAAAAATCACCACAAGATTTTCAAAAATAGAAATCTCATGGTGAGTGTGACATCATCAGTCTATATCATTGTCAATGGTTTCTTTAAATCTTCCAATTGTTGCACTTGAATTACCTGCTACCTCTAACATCGAGGTAAAAATACGTTGATAACCTATCTTAGCCGCTTGCGCTATATAATCTTTCATCTCAAATTTGATTTTGATGGATAGATAGAAATTCCTAATTCTTCCATATTTTCACGTCCTTTCTATAAAAAAGAGTGGGCTTACTCACTCTCATTATTTTAAGCTTCAACACCTTCTTCTTTAAGAAGTTGGTTGTCATAACGGCGGATAAATGGCCAGTAAACTAAGAAGGCTGCCACTGCACAAATAATTGCAAGCGGAACCGCTTTAATGTCTGCTGTTCCTAAGAATGCTCCAATTCCAACAGGTGCTGGCCATGGTACTTGAGCAATAATCGCATTAATCATATTCAATTTCATTGCAAGATAGTAAATACTCATTGAAACAATAGGTGCTGTCATAAATGGAATAGCCAATGCTGGATTATAGATAATTGGCAAACCAAAAATCAATGGTTCATTGATATTGAATACCGCAGGAACAACAGATGCTTTACCAATTGCGCTCAACTGACTAGAACGTGCACGGAAAGCACACCAAATACAGAGTCCTAAAGTAGCACCAGAACCACCTGCGATAACAAACATATTAGAAAATTCACCAGCTACAATGTAGTGAGTTCCGTCTGCAGCATTACTTGCCATATTAACTAAAGCAATCGGATTAACAAATGCCCAGACAATATTTGCACCGTGAATACCAACAATCCAAAGCGCTTGAGTTATTAAGTAAATAATAACCAGACCAATCCAAGTATTTGTTAATTTACCTACAAAAGCAAATGGAATTGCAATAATTTGGAAAATATCTGTACCAATTGCAACAAGGATACCATTAACGATAAGAACAGTAAATGCAACGACAAATCCAGGAATTAATGCTGTAAAACCACGTGATACACCTTCTGGAACTGATTCTGGCATTTTAATAACCCAATTATGTTTAACACACATACGATACAATAATACTGTTACAACAGCCATGATAATCGCTGTGAAAATACCACTTGTGCCAAAACGAGTAACACCATTTGACATTGCCCAACCATCAGCAATGACTGAACCTTCTTTCAAACTTGTTAAAGCACTCATTACTCCACCTTCAAAAACGATTTGTGGAACTGTCATAATAAATGCGAAAAGAGCAAGTAAAGCACCGTTTAACGGGCTAAGATTCAATTTCTCTTCTTCTGCATAGATTTTAGTTAATTCATACGCCAGAGAAAGAACAAAATATATTGATAAAGTTCCCATTGTTGCGTAGTTTGCAATCATATAAAGAGCTTTAAATTTGTCAAAAGATGCAGAGAAAACATCTGCTACGATAGGCCAGAATGAAAATGCTTGTGGTAAGATTGAAAATACCAAAAACATTGACCCAACAATGGTAAACGGTACTACTGCCATACCAGCCGCTGTAATGGCACGTACCACTTTATACTGTGCGATAACACTCATAGGTCCCATTAGATATTTATCTAATAATCCAAAGAATCCTTTTTGTTCATCCATATTAAATTCCTTTCAAATCACAAGCTTATTAATCTACTTTCCAAAAGCTTGTTGAAAACGATAATAAAATTTGTCTGTATTATTTTTTACTTGCTCAATCCGCTTAATATTTAGCTGACTAAGCCCCAATCCTAAAAGCTGTAAAATAATAACAAATACTTTGCCACTTAATCCGTTGCTAAAAATTGGAAAAGCTTGTTCAAACTGATATGGTAAAATCACCAATAAAATACCGATGAGGCTTACCGCTATTTGTCCTAAAAACGCTAACTTAGTCCATTTCAAAGCAACTGTCGTTTTACCATACAAAGTGAATTGTTCAGCGCAAGCGATTACAATTAAAAGTAACTGTAAAATTGGCAAAATAGTAATAACATTCAATTGATACGACAAAATCATTATCCAATAAATATTAGCGAAGAATAACAAGGCAAGAGAATATCTAAAAAGCATATACCGAGCAAACAAGTTATTCTTCCAAGTGGTTTCCTGCTTTAAATCCCTTTTTTGCGTACTACTTTTTTGATTTTTACGTCCTGCCATCATTTATCTCCTCTCAACTAATTAACTTTTTTGTATAATTCTAACATTTCAAGTCCAACTTCTCGAAGTGTCATCGTTGTCATCAAATGGTCTTGAGCATGAACCATGATGATTTCAACATTAACTTCTTTACCACCTGCATACTCTTGGAGCAAGTGTGTTTGTGATTGGTGGGCTTTTAATAATTCGTCATTTGATTCTTTTAACTTTTCTTCTGCTAAGGCATAGTTTCCTTCACGCATCGCATCGAATGCTTCGTGGACGATTGAACGTGCGTTACCAGAATTTAAGATAATCTCAAATGCTGCAACTTGCAATTCTTCTGAATTCATATAACTCCTACTTCCTTTTTAAATCGTTAAAAATATTTTTTTAAATTCATCAAATGATTGGCAAGCTAACATTTGTTCTTGAAGTTTTGGACTATCAACCAAATCAACAATGGCAGATGTCAACTCTGGTAGTCCATCATTATCATGAATTGACATTGACATTAAAAAGATAATTTTGATTGATAGATATTGTTCATCCCATTTCACACCATTTTTGACAATTGCTACCGCAAAATGATGTTTGCTACCGACGGCTTTCAAAGGATGAGGTACGGCAATGTTTTTCCCGAATACAATGGAACTCATAGATTCCCGCTGTTTCATCATATTAAGAAGTCGTTCCTCAAATTGCTCATTTTCATTTTGTGAAATGCTCTGAGCTAGTTTTTGCAATACCTCTTCTTTTGAAGCGTCCGATAGTAGAAAGAAATAGTCTTCTGAGAAGTAATCATCAAACACATCGCTTACACTGAGTTCTGATTGACGATTTTCTACATTTGCTAAAGACCTATTCAAATTAGAGATTCCCTGTTTAATATCCTTTAACTCTTCATCATTTAAGAAAACTGAAACCGTAAAGACTGGAATATTGAAAATCAAGTTTGATAAGGCAATAGAAGAAACGATAAAATCAATTCCTTTTAACTTTTCATCGTTGATTTCATAATAACCAATCACATCCGTAATCGAAACCAAGTTCCCGAGCTCGTTTTCAATTCGGCTCTTAAGCATTTGAGCACTGCCGTATCCCGTAGCACAGATGACAAGAACATTGTATTTACGTTGTTCTTTGTATCTTTCTTTGGCAGCCATAAAATGCAGAGCAATGTAGGCGATTTCATTTGGTGATAAAGTGTAAGCACTGAAAGTTGGCATATTAGCTACAACACGTTCAGCTAGTTGATACATGTCGCGATAATTGGCTTTAATTTCCGCTGTCAAAGGGTTTTCCATAACAACCCTATTTTGCAAGCGAATGAACATAGTTGATAGATGAGCAAGTAAGCCCTCAATCAATTGGAAGTCATTCTTAACAGTTGGATTAATTTGGTCAATACTGTCAATCAATTCCTGACGTATCTGCTCTTGCAAAACTTCTGAAATGTGACAAGCACTCCCGTGACCTTTTGAAACCAAGTGGAGAGTAATATAATCAACTTCATCTGCTGGAAAATCAATGTGCGTAGATACTGAAACACGGTTTAAAATATTTTCAGCAATTTGACGTTCTGCCAAACCTCTCAGTACCAGTTCATCTTCTGACACCTTGCTAATGCGAAAACCTTCGGTAATGCGACGAATCGCTAAAGCAATGTGGATGACTAGATTTTGAATCACAAAGTCTGATAATTTAAGACCACCTTCCCGACATTCATCCAGAACAATGATGGTTAACTCTTCAAAAGAAATCTTTTGATTAAGCAGCTCATTGTCAACATATGAATGCATGGTGTTAATAAAACCAGAATCAATAAAGTAATCCATGATGAAACGACGTTTATCACGTTCTTGTCCTAAGACGTAAACCCCTTTATTGGCTTTGCTTTCAATTTTCAAATGATAAGGTTTAAATTTTTGTCTTATCTTTTTAAAATCACTAGATAATGTTGATCGACTAACAAACAACTCATCAGCTAAATCATCAAAATAAATTTCATTTTGTTCAAACAAAAGTTTATTTAGCAGATAATTGTAACGATCACTGATATCAGTAATGTTTTGGTAGTTCTTGTGATGGTCATTGATATGATTTTCCTCTAAAAAATCAGCATAAGCATCATCATCTACGATGTCTAACTTGTAGCCGTAACCTTGTTTGGAAATCAAATCAATGCCTGAGTAAAAATCTAATTTTTCAATAAGTGTTTTATAGTAAGTTCTAATTGTTCTATCCGAACATCCTAATTGCGCTGCTAGTTCTTTACTAGTAACGAATTTATCCTTATCTTTAATAAGATATTGAATAATCTGCTTTTCTTTTTTATTTAACACAGAAGAGGACACCTCCAAGTACCATTAGAACTATTATATCACAACGGGCATTAGATGTTTTCTTTTACCAAAGCTGCCATTTTTTCAATACCCATTGGGATTGGAATGTAAGCTTGTGGTGGAATTTGAACGATTGGTTTGTTTGTTTTAGCAGCTGCATCTGCCAATTGTTTAAAGTTCATTTTAGTTTGTGGGCTGACAAGGTACAAATCGTATTTATCAGCTTCGATACGTTTTTGTCCTTCTGGAACCCCAACAGCATCCATTTCAATATCTTCACCTTTTTCTTGAAGATATGTCATTGTTTTTTTAGCAATCATTGATGATGACATACCGCCTGCACAGATAATTAAAGCTTGTTTAGCCATAACGTTTAATCTCCTTTGTTTTTTGTTTACACTGATATTATATGAAAACGCCATCATTATGTAAACGCATTCTTTTTCCTATGTGATGAGGAAAAAAATAAGACCACTACGGAAAATTTCCGTTTAGATACAACTTTTTCCGTAATCAAATTACAATCACTACGGAAATTTGCTGTAAATCTTCAGTTTTTTTAGAAAAAAAGAGCCAGACTAGGAAAAACTAGTCTGACTATCTTAAAAGAATTCAGGAATAAATAATTTTGTATAATTCACGGAAACTTGATTTTCTTGCAAGCCTAACTCATCAATAATTAGCTTTTTCAATTTTTCATCGTTCATTATAGAATAAACGCGATAGCTTTTTGAATCTTTGTGAAGCACTTGAATCGTATCAGCAATCTTTTGATTAGCTAAAATATCAGGAAGCTCATTAGGATTTGAAGAGGTGATGATATATGGACCACTCATTCGTTGACCTTGACTATCATAAACTTTTCGATATTTGCTAGGCAAAAAGTAAACAAGAACAATCAGAACTAAAAATACGATAATAATAACCCATTTAATGCTCTTATTCGTCATCTCCTAAACTACATCATACCAAGGGCACCTGATAGTTGGGTTGGGCGGATATAAACTTCTTCGTCTGACAAGTGATAATCTGTCATCAAAACCTTTTTCAATTCCACATCGTTGAGATGTGATTGAACGCTACAAGTATCATCTGATGAGCCGACAACTCTAACTTTTCCTTTAAGGTTGGCAATGCTTGCTAAATCAGGTAGTTTTGCACCATCTTTCATGACGACCACATAATCACAACCAAATGTTTTTGCTACCCAAAGTTGATTTCTAACGCTGTATACACCAGCTACAATAAGTGCAATAAGCAAAACAATCAATAAAACTTTCAACGTCATTAATCTCCTTTAACCTGTTTTTTTGAAGTATTTTTTTAAACTTCAAAAAAACAATTATTTTTAAGAAAAAATGTCATAAATATTAACATAAAATTGGTAGTTGTATTTTTTCTAAATAGTTTTAGCCATCCCTTAAAAATAAACATTCCCAACTGGCATACGATTTACTGAGTAATCTCGACAGACACCTGAGTTGAATCCAGTTGATAATCCTTCATCAAAGTTGTTTTCAGTTCGGTATCATTAATCTGTGATTGTACCTTGCAAGTGTCGTCTGTTGCTGAAATAATCTTAATCTTTCCTCCAAGATTATCATTTTTTATCAAATCTGGTAACTTCAGTCCATGATGCATGGTAATGGTGTAATGGTAACCAAAGCGTTTGGTCACGCCCATTTTGATTTGAACAACACGAACAATCGCGAAGATTAACAAAATTCCAAAAACAATTGCTAAAATCGTCACCGTAATAACCCTCACCTCCTTGTTCCTAGCGGAACACTCAAATTATACGATTACTATAATCCTTTTTGAAAGCCCTGTCAATTATTTTCTGTAAGGTTTCTTTTCAGGAATTAAATAGGAAGAATCTACTGAAAAACTTTTACAAAAAAGTCTCCAAAACATTGATACAACAACATTTCAAAGACTTTTAAAAATTATTTATAAATTATTTTACAAATAAGGATAATTCCTGCTAAGGCAACTGAGATGGTATTGGCAACAATTAAAGCTGGATCTGAAACAGAAATTCCATGTGCCAACCACAATGCCATCCCAGTGACTGACATGGTATACATGCCAAGTGAAATGGATTCAACGTCTTTGGTTTTTAAAACCTTGATCATTTGTGGCAAAAAACCAAATGTTGTCAAACAAGCCGCAATATACCCAATCATAAAGACCTACTCTCTTCTTATAATCATGTAAAAACCTTCGTAGGGTAAGAGATTACACCCCCACAAAGGTTTCAAAATAATAACTTAATGGATAACTTTAGACTTCTTCACCGTTAGAAGCAATGACTTTCTTATACCAATCAAATGACAATTTTGGTGTACGTTTGTAAGTACCGTTACCTTCGTCATCTTTATCAACATAGATGAAACCATAACGTTTGCGCATTTCACCTGTACTTGCTGAGACAAGATCGATACAACCCCATGGAGTGTATCCCATCAAATCAACACCGTCTTCGTCGACAGCTTTAATCATTTCTTTGATGTGAGCACCAAGGTAATCAATACGATAATCATCGTGAACCATGCCATCTTCTTCTACTTGGTCAATAGCACCAAAACCATTTTCCACGATGAAAAGTGGCAAGTGGTACATATCAGTAAACCAATTCAGGCTATAACGAAGACCTTCTGGGTCAATTTGCCAACCCCATTCAGACGCTTTGACGTATTTATTTTTAATCAAATCTTCTGTTTCAAGGTAGTCAAAGTATGGGTTGTTTTCGCGGTGAGAATCGATTGCAAATGACATGTAGTATGAGAATCCGATGTAATCAACAGTTCCCTCTTTCAAATCTGCCAAGTCTTCTTCAGTCACATCAACATTGATTCCTTTACGTTCCCAGTATTTAAGAATATGATTTGGGTAGAAACCATGAACGTGTACATCAGTGAAGTAATAACGTTTTTCCATGGCTTTTTGTGCCATTAGAATATCTTTTGGATTACATGTTGCAGGGTAAATTGGACACATGGCAATCATACAACCAATTTGAAAATCAGGGTTGATTTCACGACCAATTTTAACCGCACGCGCAGATGCTACCAATTCATAATGAGCAGCTTGATACATAATTGCTTCGCGGTCATCGCCTTCTTTGTAGACAATACCAGAGTTTGTAAATGGTGCAAAATCTTCTTGATAGTTTGCTTGGTTATTGATTTCATTGAAAGTCATCCAATATTTAACTTTATCTTTGTAGCGACGGAAGCATGTTTCTGCAAAACGAACAAAGAAATCAACCAATTTACGGTTAGTGAAACCACCATATTCTTTAACCAAGTGATATGGCAATTCAAAGTGAGACAAAGTAACAACAGGTTCGATACCGTGTTTTAAGCATTCGTCAAATAAATCATCATAGAATTGCAAACCTGCTTCATTTGGTTCTAATTCATCACCATTTGGGAAAATACGTGTCCATGCAATTGATGTACGGAAGCATTTGAAGCCCATTTCAGCAAACAAAGCAATATCTTCTTTATAGTGGTGATAGAAATCAATCGCTTCGTGGTTTGGATAATATTTACCTTCAACCACACCGTCAGTGATTTCACGAGGAACACCATGACGACCAGCTGTCATCACGTCAGCAACACTGAGTCCTTTTCCTCCTTCTTTCCATCCACCTTCAAGTTGGTGAGCAGCAACTGCACCACCCCACAAAAAATTATCTGGTAACTTAGCCATTACATATCCTCCTTGTTTAATACACTGTCATTATAGCAAGCGGTTACAAAAATAAAAATAGAAAAAATTTCCTAAGTCATTAGGAAATTCCTTCTATCTAGTTAGTTTTTCATTTTTTGAGAATGAGGACTAAGTCCCACAAAAAGAGCAACAAAGCTAAGACAAAAAGGCCATTTGATAGGATTTCTAAGTTTTGATTAAAACTCAAAATCACAGCACTTATCAATACGGCAAAAAAGAGCAAACTCAAAACAAAGCGGTTAACCACACGATTAAAAAACTTAATACGGTTGGTGTAATCGTATAAATCATGGTTAACTAAAATACGTCCATTTAAGACTTGTTCCAAGAGTTGATTGAGACGACGCGGGATATTCTTACCATTTTTTAGTTGATAAAATAGCTCGATAAGCAAGGTTTCTTTGTTCAAAGCTTGCTTAAGCATGTCAGGTCCCATATTTTCTAGGAAATAATTCTTAGCAAGGGTCATGAGGTCAACTTCTGGAGCTAATTCACGGAAAATGCCTTCAATTTGCAGAGCAGCTTTTTCTAAAATGGTAATCTGTGGTGACGCTTTGAGTCCGTTTTTGACAAAGACATTTAACAAATCTTCAATCAAATCTGTGATAGACAAGACACCAATATCTAGGCTAGAATATTTGGCCAGCATGCGTTCCACATCTTGGGCAAGCGTTGACTTGTTCATGGACGTGTCAAAGCTTGTGATAGACAAAATACCTTTCATCATACCTTCGATGTCTTGTGCTGTAAAGCTATAAAGAATATCATTTAAGGCCACGCGCATGCCATTATCAAGTTTTCCCATAATCCCAAAATCAATAAAATAAATCTTATCGTCTGAGATAAAAAGATTACCTGGGTGAGGGTCTCCATGGAAAAATCCATCTTTAAAGACTTGCTTAATGAAGCTAAGCATGAGTTTTCGACCGATATCTTCAAGGTCATAACCCGCCTTGATTAACTCATCATAGTGATTGATTGGAATCCCTGAGACGTAATCTTCAACAATCAATCGTGGCGTCGTAAACTCACCATACACCTCTGGACTGGCAATACATTTACTTGATTGGTTCAATTCAGCAAAGGTAATCATTGCTTGTGCTTCATTGCGAAAATCAATTTCACGTGTCAAGCTTTCTTTGATTTGCTGCAAAACCTCTGGTAAGTCTACCATTGGAAGGAATGCTTTTGGGATACGTCTTGAAAGGCGAATCAAAAGTGTCAAGTCTTCTTCGATAATTTCTGGCAGATTTGGGCGTTGAATTTTGATAATAACATCTTTCCCATTTAGCAAACGAGCTCGATGCGTCTGAGCAACTGAGCCACTAGCAAGTGGCTCAGGTCTGATTTCAGAAAAATACGCAGAAACAGGACCAGTAAGCTCAGCCTCAATGGCTTCCATGACCAATTCCGTTGGAAGTGGAAGTACATTGCTCTGTAACTTGCTCAATTCTCTAACATAAGCTTCTGGGAAAATATCACTTCTTGTCGAAAGGATCTGACCAATTTTAACAAAACTTGGTCCTAATTTTTCAAACGCTAAGCGAAGCTCACGAGGCGTTGATTTATCTTCTGCTGCTTTTCCTTTTTCGATTAAAGAGGTTAACCCTACTGAACTAAAGGCACCAATGATTTCTCTTAAGCGTCTACCTGACATAACCCACCAATAATTTCTAATTTAAGATATTTGACTTCTTCAAAAGAGCGTCAATTTTGTCTTCAAGACGAGAAACATCTTCTTTGGTAGCATATTGAACAGGTTTTGTTTTAGCATTTAATTGATCTAAAAAAGCTTGTGCTTCGTCTTCACTTCGACGTTTTAGTTCAGACTGCAATTCTTTTCCTTCGCCAACAGTGAGGCGTCCTTTTTTGACTAACTCTTTTACAAAAGCGTCAGCTTTTTCCAAAGTCATAGACGTCAAACCAATACCGGCTAAGAGAACTTTTTTCAATTCTTCCATGATTAATTCCTCCTTGAATGACTAAATTAACATTATGTTTACCCTTTCATTCTACTACTTTTGAGATAAAATATCTAAAAGAAACAGTCGTTTCATGAAAGTTTCTTATACTAGAAAACTGATAAATTAAAAAGCTCCGCAGCTAACAAAGGAGATTAATTTGTCATGCGGAGCTCTTTCAAAAAATGTAAACAATTGTGTCTCATAGACTCTAAAATCACTTGCTAGCACGATCAAAAAAGAGGTCTCGCTAAGTGATTTTATATTCCTATTATAGTCAGCTAGCAAAAATGATTCTAACACTATCCTTCTTATTTATAATACTTTTATCTGATATAGTCTTGAAAATCTTTATGAAAACCTTTTCTAGAATACGCTTCCAATTTTCGGGTTATTCTGCTATAATAAAAGAGTATTTAATACTATGTTATGATTAGAAGGGATATTATATGAAACAAGCAGATCCAGCTCACGAAATTAAAATAGATGAAAGCAAGCACCTTCTACCTTATGATTATTACAGTACAGTGGTTGAAAACGGACGTCCTGACGTTCTTTTCCACTGGCATCCAGAAGTTGAAATCAATTATATTTATGAAGGTTCAGCTCGCTTTCACATCGATTACGATTATTTTAACAGTCAAGCAGGTGATATTATCCTCATACGACCAAATGGGATGTACTCTATTCACCCGTTAGAAAACCAGAAACATGTCACTGATACTTTTCGCTTTCACTTAGACATGATTGGTTATTCTATTGTGGACCAAGTTAGTCTTCGTTACTTGCAACCTTTGCAGACTAGTCTTTATAAATTTGTTCCGCGCATTCAACCAGGAATGGAAGGCTATGAGGAAATCAAAGAATGTCTCTTCACCATTTTTGAGCTTTCAAAAAACGAAGGACGTCATTTTGAACTGCTACTCAAATCAAAACTTAATGAATTTCTATATTTACTCTTTTACTATCGTTACGTTCTTCGCAAGCACACTGATGATACTTATCGTAAAAATGAACAGATTCGTGAATTGATTGACTTTATCAATAACAATTATCAAAAGAATCTCTCTATTGATTACCTTTCTCAATTCATGGGATATAGTAAAACACACTTTATGGCGGTCTTTAAACAACATACGGGAAGCTCTTGTACTGAGTTCATCATTCAAGTTCGCCTGAACAAAGCTTGCGATATGTTGATTAACACCTCAAATCCAGTTCTTGAAATTGCTACGGCTGTTGGTTTTAATAACTTGTCAAATTTCAACCGACAATTTAAACGTTACTACGAACTAACACCAAGTCAATACCGCAAACAATTCAGTAAACGAAAAGAAAGTCGTGTCTTAATCAACCCTGCAAGAAAATCTCATTAAAAGCTGACTCATCTCAGCTTTTTTCTTATGTCTAAGCACATTAAAAAGGACGCTTTAAGCGTCCTTTTTTTATTAAGCTAGTATTGTAAGAAGATAGTCACCAATATTAACACGTACATCTTGTGCTATGAGAATATCTTCAAATTCTGTCGAATTAGTAACAATCACTGGTGAGATAACTGGAAGGTTAGCCTCACCAATTGTTGCCAAATCAAACTCAAGTAATTTTTGACCAGCGTCAACTTTATCACTAACTTGAACAATTGTATTTAAGCCTTTACCAGCAAGTGACACTGTATCCATACCAACGTGAATCAAGATTTCAGCACCATTTTCAGTACGCATACCGATAGCATATCCAGTTGGAAGACAAGAGTAATTTCACCAGCTACTGGAGCAACTACAGTACCGTCAATAGGATCAATAGCAATCCCTTTCCCCATAGCAGCAGACGCAAATACTTCGTCTGGAACATTTTCAAGTTTAACAACTTGACCAATCATTGGGCTTGCAATAATTTCTTGTTTTAATTCTTTAAGTTCAGCAACTGGTTCTGCCGCTTTGTCACCACATACAGATTTAACATCAGGTCCACCGTAAAGATAAGGAATTTTAGTCAATTGTGTCAATACAAATTCAAGAACGAATGACATCAAAATGGCAATAAGGAAATACCAAACATTATCTACATCTGTGTTTGCTCCTGCAGGAACATGTTTTGGAGTGAAGTATGATGGGATAGCAAAGTGTCCCATACCACCCATTGTGTAAGCAGTTGTGTTAGAGAAACCTAAGAATGCTCCTTGAATAGCTCCAGCCACACATGTCATGATAAATGGTGTGCACATTGGAAGTGTAATACCATAAATAACTGGTTCAGTAACCCAAAAGAGAGCTGAGATAAAAGCTAGAATAGTCAATTGTTTAACTTTATCTTCTTTTGTGCGAAGGAAAATGTTGAGAAGGGCATCTGCTTCAGCAAAACAGATAGCTGTTGATGCGACAAGTAATGTACTCCAACCTTTTGTAGAGAAGTCCAAAATTGCAATTGGAACAAGACCCCAATGAAGACCAAGCATAACAAGGACTTGCCACAAAGCACCAAGTAAAATACTAAAGACAATTGGACTAAAGCGATAAATATTAGTGAAGATAACACCGATAGGGTTAGATGCCCAGTTCATAACAGGACCAATTGCCAAATAAGCAAGTGGAACAGTGATTAAGATAACAAAGAATGGTACAACGAAGACTTTAACCACATCAGGAATGATTTTCTTGAAGAATTTTTCAATTTTTGAACCAACTCAAACTGTTAAGATAATTGGAAGAACTGTTTGAAGGTAACTTGATGATGGGAAGATAACTGGAAGTCCTAAGAAATCAACATTTCCATTTGCGAAACTTGCTGCAATATTTGGATAAATCAAAGCAAAGCTTAGTGCTAAAGCATTGAATTGTTCCATTTTGAAACGTTTTGCTGCTGTTAATGCCAAGATAACCGGCAAGAATTGGAAGAAGCTAACACCAGCGGCATTTAAAATAACATAAAGACCACTTGTTTCCTTCACTCCTACTGCTGCTAAAATGGCTACCAAACCTTTAATCATACCAGCAGCAGAAAGAGCTCCTAGCATTGGTTGGAAAAGTCCAGAAACCTAAGCAATGAATTAGTCGAAGAGATTTCCTTGAGGAACATCTCCTTCGTTAACATCAATACCACCTTCACCTTGGATAACGGCAACTTTTAAAACAGTGTCATAGACATCTGGAACATGGTTTCCAATAACCACTTGGTATTGTCCACCTGCTTTGACTACTGTCACAATACCATCTCGTTGTTTGAGATAATCGTCATCTGCTTTACTTTCATCCTTCAAGGTGAAACGTAAGCGAGTCACACAGTGAACTAATTTGAGGATATTGTCTTTTCCACCAACGTGAGCAACAATATCTTGTGCCAATTCAGTATAATCTTTAGCCATAAGTTGGCTCCTTTCTTAATGTTCTTTCCTAACAACAGAAAAAATCTAAATAAATACTAAACAATTTTCTACGCCAATATCTGCGCTAACGCCAAAACTATCTTGTATTTATTTAGGTTTTACCTACTTATCAGTAACAATCCTTTTAACAATTCTTGGTATAGCGTGCGCATACATTTTTTGAAAGCGCTTTTATGATATTTTTTACAATTTTTGACATTTTCATTTATCTCTGAAAGCTGACCACCTTTCAAAACTTGAAATTATAACACCTTTCACAAGTTTTCAAAAAAATTTCACACAAGATTTTTATTAAAAAAATCCTCCCGACCTTAGTCGAGAAGATTCTTAATGATTAATTACTACTTGTTTCCAGTCGTTGAATGTGAATGGTGATATAGACTTGTTCATCTCGACTCATTGGAAAATTGTGTGAGCTTTCGATATAATTCTTGATTTTTTCAGAGCAAGAAAAAGCTTTTGGGTAATTCAGCTTCACTTGTTCATACAAAAAACAGTCATTTTTACCTTACACCACTCCATTGACGACACGTTGCGCAAAATACTGAATATGAGTCACAAAACGATTATAGCTGACAGAATCTTCATCAGAAAACGTTTCTGTAAGACAAACGAACAATCCCTAAAATATCTGTCACAATCTTTGAAATTTGATAGCTTTGCTTAACCAGACCAGAGTCTTTCTGAGCATTAATAAAATGCAGTGCAATTGGTGAAACTTCATTATCAGGCAGAATAACACCTAGCTTTTCAAAGACAATCTTAAGGGAATCACGACCAAGCTGATACTTCTTTGAAAAAAATTTACGAATCTCCCAAGACAAAGGATTTTGCACAATGATGTTCTCACGACTTCGCTGAAGTGTGTAATGCAAATGATCTGCAAGAGTAATGTAAAATGCTGTGTCAAAATTAGTTTCTATTACTTCTTGACTATGTTTGATAATATCAAGAACAACCTCTATCTCTACTGGTGACAAGTCGATATAAACACGCATCAACTCATGTGTAGAAGAGCTATCTTGCATAACGAATGTTTTTTCAACTAAAGAAGTATCAATCTCGTCACCTGACTTCTTTTGAAAACCAAGTCCTCTCCCCATGACGATGATCTCTTCTCCCTCCCCCTTAGCCAAAACAAGATTGTTATTATAGACTTTATCTATCCTCATTATCTACTACTCCCTCAAAAAAATTCAGAAAGAAAAGGCAAAACTAGCGTACACAAAAGGCACTGTGTTTTTACGCACAAATGCTTCCTATGCACACTAGGTTTTGCCTGCTTAACCAGTAACAATCCTCTTACTGTATCAATTTTACCAAAAATCCCCTTAAAATGAAAAGGGATACAAAAATATTTTATTAACATATTTACATCAATAATTTGCGAATTTTTCCAATTTCTGGTTCATTAACCACCAAGAAAATTGTATCACCAGCATTTAAAACAGTGCTTCCGCAAACCACTTCTGATTTCTTGCGATGAATCTGAGTTGTAATCAAAACGTTTTTAGGAAGAGTCAAATCACGAACACGTTTGCCAGCGATTTTATCTGACACGGTTAACTCAATAAGCGTTGGTTCAATAACTTCGCGGTCTTTTGTAATGGATAAATTTGCCAACATCGCCTCATAGATTGGCTCACCTTTTAGAAGATCCATTACAATGTAAGCTACCAAAGTAACGACTGCAATAGTCATCAGTTGTCGGAAATCTCCTACCATTTCTGTTACCAAAATAATGGCAGTCAGCGGAGCTTTTGAAATAGCCCCAAAATAACCAGCCATACCAAGAACGAGAAAATTAACAAGGACAGATGTACTGATAAAGCCAATTTGGTGCATGCCTAGACCAAAACCAAAACCTAATAACGACCCCAAAGTCAAAATCGGAAGGAAAATCCCACCCGGTAAACCACTGGCATAACTAAACGTACTCCAAACAAAGCGGATAAGAAAGTACAAGCAAACCACTGCAAAAGTCAAATGACTAGTTGACAATGATGTAATCAAGCCATTTCCGCCACCTAATAATTGAGGGTAGAAATAACCAATTGGCAGAATCAAGATAGCCACAAAAATACCATAAAAATAATTGGGAACGTGACAAATTTTGCCTAAGAAGTCATAAAATAGATTCGCATTCAAGGTTACTTTTTCGTAAAGATAACCCATTATGCCTAAAAATGCTCCTAAAGGCAAAAGCATCCAATAATAATGTAAAGGCAAAATAACAAGATCACTTGGCATGGCAAGCACAGGAGTCAAACCAAAGATATTTAACGAAATAAAATTGGCAACCAAGCTCGCAACCAGCGCTGAAATCCAAACCAAACGCGAAAAATGATGATAAATTTCTTCAACAACAAAAAGAAGACCTGCAATTGGAGCATTAAAGGCAGCTGACAAACCTGCTGCTGCACCACTAGCAATCAAGACACGTTGTTCCATGCGCTGTGCTTTCAATGATTTCGCTACACCTTTTCCGGCCATTGCCCCAAGTTGAATACTTGGGCCTTCACGCCCTAGCATGAATCCCATTGAAATGGCTAGGACACCGCCAATGAATTTTTTCCAAAGAACAGACCACCAATCAGGATGAAGTAAGCCTTTCAACTCTCCTTCGACGTGAGGAATCCCAGAGCCTTTAATATCTGGATCAGATTTAACCAAAAATCCAATAGCAATGACAACAATCACACTCACTAGTAAAATCAAACCTAGTAAAGCTGGATTTTCATGCGAGAGTTGATAACACTTGACCACTTGCGCGAAAATCTTAGCAATCAAGAGTCGAAAAAGACTGACCATGCTTCCGGAAACACATCCTACAATAACACCACGCCACACAAAGCTAAGGATTGAGGATAACGAAAATTCGTACTCTTTACGATAACTTTCCATTTAAAACTCCGATCTAATCAAATTGAAAATATCATATTAGTTTCAACTATTTTTCAAAAAATAACCCACTACTATTCTATCAAATCTTAAAGCTGATTTCGAGCATATTTAAAAAGAGTTCGGAAATTCTTCCAAACTCTTTTGATATCATTTGTGATACATTTTAAATTGTAAGTATAAATCGTTATAAATACCAAGCCATTTTTGGCCAAGGTTATCATAAACTTCCAAATGGTTAAAGGTTTCTTCAGATGGATAGAAAGCTTTATTTTCTTTAATGTCATTTGGCAAAAGTTTCTTGGCTTCTGTATTTGGTGTGGCATAACCGATGTATTCTGCATTTTGCGCAGCGTTTTCAGGCTGCAACATGAAGTTGATAAAAGCGTAAGCTTCTTTAATGTGCTTAGCTGTTTTTGGAATCACTAAGTTGTCAAACCAAAGGTTAGACCCTTCGCTAGGCACCACGTAGTGAAGGTGTTCATTTGAATTAAGCATCTCACTAGCTTCACCTGAGAATGTGACTCCAATCGCAGCATCATCATTAATCATGTAACCTTTCATCTCGTCACCGACAATAGCTTTGATATTTGGTGTTAGGTCATCAAGTTTCTTTGAAGCGGCATTTAGCTCAGTCATCGATTTGCTATTTAGACTGTAGCCAAGAGTTCCAAGACCGATTCCCATTGCTTCACGAGCACCATCAACCAGCATGATGTCATTCTTGTATTCTTGTTTCCATAAGTCTGACCAATGTTCTGGCGCTTTATCAACCATAGTATCATTATAGACGATACCAAGTGTTCCCCAGAAATATGGGACTGAATAATCATTATGCTTGTCAAAACTCATGCCCATGAATTTTGAACCGATGTTATCTAAGCCTTTGATTTGAGATTTATCTAATTTGATGAGCAAATGTTCTTTTCTCATCTTATCAATCATGTAATCTGACGGCACGGTGATGTCGTAAGTTGTTCCACCTTGCTTAATCTTGGTATACATAGACTCATTAGAATCAAAGGTTTCGTACTGAACCTCGATACCTGTTTCTTTAGTGAATTTTGTAATTAATTCTGGGTCAATATAATCACCCCAGTTGTAAATGACTAATTTATCAGATTGACTTGATGAACTTGATATTTTTTGCATATAAACTGAAACACCAAATAGAATCAAGGTTACCGCAACAAGCCCTAGGAAAAATGTGTATAATTTACGCATTTTTTTCTCCCTTCTTATCTTGTGAAATAAAGTAATAACCAATTACCAGCAAGATACTGAAGATGAAGACAATGGTTGAAAGAGCGTTAATCTCAAGTGAGATTCCACGTCTTGCACGTGAGTAAATTTCAACAGAAAGAGTTGAGAAACCATTTCCTGTAACAAAGAAAGTTACCGCAAAGTCATCAAGGGAATAAGTGAACGCCATAAAGAAGCCTGAAATGATGCCAGGTGTTAAATATGGCAGCATGACTTCTTTTAACATTTGCCATGGCGTTGCACCCAAATCATAAGCTGCATTAATCATATCATCATTCATTTCCTTAAGTCGTGGCAAGACCATAAGCACCACAATTGGAATTGAAAAGGCAATATGACTAAGCAAAACTGTCATAAATCCAAGATTAAAATGGAAAATATCTGCCAAGCGCGTAAAAAGAATCAAAAAGCTTGCACCAATCATAACATCAGGTGCCACCATCAAAATATTATTCATCGATAAAATAGATTGTTGGTGCTTACGACGAGCTTGATAGATGAAAATAGCTCCAAAAGTCCCAATCACTGTCGCCAAAATTGAACTTAAAAAGGCTAAGAAGAATGTCTGAATCAGAATAAGCATCAAGCGACTATCCGCAAACATTTCTGAATAGTGTTCTAGGGTAAATCCAGTGAAGCCATTCATATCACCGCCTTGATTAAATGAATAGAAAATCAGATAAGCGATTGGAATATAGAGAATAACAAAGACTAAAGCTAGATATAAATTCGCAAATTTTTTCATTTTCGTCTCTCCTTAGTCATCCACATAATCACAAGCATTGCCATGATTAAAATCACACCGATGGTTGAACCCATTCCCCAGTTTTGTGTTGTCAAGAAGTGCTGCTCAATTGCTGTCCCCAGTGTAATTACACGGTTACCACCAATCAAACGAGTCAACATAAACAAGCTAAGGCTTGGGATAAAGACTGATTGTACCCCACTTCTCACACCATTTAGTGATAAAGGAAAGACAACCTTTGTAAAGGTTTGGAAGCCATTTCCGCCTAAATCGTGACTCGCATTGATGAGATTGGTATCAATATCATCAAGAGCATTGAAAATCGGTAAAATCATAAATGGAATTTCAATATAAGAAGCAACAAAAATAAATGAAAAATCTGTAAATAAAATTTGTTTTGGACCAATACCGACAAATGATAAGAAGGCGTTAACGCCACCGTGTTGACCAAAAATCCCCATAAAAGCGTAAGCTTTTAATAACAGATTGATCCAAGTTGGTAAAACCACAAGCATCAACCACAACTGCTTGTGCTTAAGCTGTGTCAAAAAATAAGCTGTCGGGTAAGAAATCAACAAAGTAACTAGGGTAATGATGGCAGCATACAAAACTGAGTTAAAACTCATTCGAAGATAAGTCCAAGAACTAAAGAACGTCTTGTAATTATCCAAGGTAAAATTCCCTTGGATATCAAAGAAAGACTGCCATAAAATCAAAATGACGGGAGCAATGACAAACAGTAACAACCATAAAATATATGGAATCGAGAAGAAATTATTTTTCTTCATTGCGCTCCTCCTCGATGGCATGAATTAAACCTTCTTCATGCTCTTCCATTTCAACGTATTCTTCAATACGCGCATCGAATTCTTCTTCTGTTTCATTCAAGCGCATGATATGAATATCTTCAGGTGTAAAATCAAGTCCAATGACTTCCCCTTCGATGGCTTTACGTGTTGAGTGAATCAACCATTCGTTGCCAAGCTCATCATGAGCAATGATTTCATAGTGTACCCCACGGAAAAGTTGGGTATCAACTTTCACACGTAATTTACCTTCTTCAGGCATTGTGATTTGTAGATCTTCTGGACGAATAACCACTTCAACCGCTTCATTTGGACGCATACCACCATCAACCGCTTCAAAACGTTTGCCATTAAACTCAACCAAATAGTCTTCAATCATCTTACCAGGAATGATATTAGACTCACCGATGAAGGTTGCCACAAAATTGTTAATTGGCTCGTCATAAATATCTACTGGTGTACCTGATTGGACGATTTCACCATCATTCATAACGAAAATCCAGTCTGACATTGCCAAAGCTTCTTCTTGGTCGTGAGTGACGAAAACAAAAGTAATACCAAGACGTTGTTGCAATTCACGAAGTTCGTATTGCATCTCTGTACGCAACTTCAAATCCAAGGCTGATAAAGGTTCATCAAGCAAAACCACGCGAGGTTCATTGATGATAGCACGCGCAATCGCGACACGCTGACGCTGACCACCAGATAACTTTTGAATCTGGCGCTTCTCAAAACCAGCCAAACGTACCATTTTAAGAGCTTCTTCCACTCGTCGTTCAATTTCTTTTTTGTCGACTTTTTTTAATTTTAGAGGAAAAGCGACATTTTCAAAGACATTCATGTGGGGGAAAAGGGCATAATTTTGAAAAACGGTATGAACATCACGTTTATTGATTGGAATATCATTGATACGCTCTCCATCAAGAAAAACATCACCTGTAGTTGGTTGTAACAGACCAGCAATGATATTTAAAATGGTTGATTTTCCGGAACCTGAAGCACCAAGAAGGGTATAAAATTTTCCTTCTTCTAACTCAAAGTTAATATCCTTTAAAACAACTGTACCGTTATCTTCAAATACTTTTGATACGTTTTTAAATGCAATAATTGGATTAGTCAATTCTCATAAAACCTCCATGGAGCTTCTTTAATCTTTTTTCTCGCCGATAATGCGAACTTCCCGCTCTAAACGAACGCCTGAATTTTTCTCAACTGTGTCAATAACGTAAGCAATCAGATCTTCATAATCTTGAGCTGTACTATCAGCGACATTTACCATAAAGCCTGCGTGTTTTTTACTAACTTCAACGCCACCAATACGGTGTCCTTTAAGGTTTGCTTCTGTGATTAATTGCCCAGCAAAGTGTCCGACTGGACGTTTGAAGACAGACCCACATGATGGGTATTCAAGGGGTTGTTTTAATTCACGTAAGTGAGTTAAACGTGCCATTTCTTGCTCAATCAAGACATAGTCGCCTGGTTTAAGGGCAAATTTTGCTGAAATAACAATATCACCGCTATCTTGAACCGCTGAATGACGGTAACCAAACTTCATATCACGAGCTTCAATTGTCTTAACTTTACCTTCTTTGGTAAGAACTTGAGCTGATACCAAGACATGTGAAATTTCTCCGCCATAAGCACCTGCATTCATGAAGACTGCACCACCAATGCTACCTGGGATACCACAAGCAAATTCAAAACCTGTTAAACTGTGATATTTAGCAATACGGGTTGTCTCCACCAAGTTAGCACCAGCTTCTGCTTCAATCACATAGCCGTTAACTGTGACTGTATTTAATTTGTCAAACATGATAACAAAACCACGGATACCGCCATCACGAACAATGATGTTACTAGCATTTCCAAGCACCATCCATGGAATATTATTTTTATTAGCAAATTCAACAATACGAATCAATTCATATCGATTACGTGGAAAAGCGAGATAGTCCGCTGGACCTCCCACTTTCGTGTAAGTATATTTTTTTAAGGGTTCGTTAACTCGAATATCAATCCCTTTTAATTCATCATATAAAAATTCTAACATTTTCTTCCAACTCTAAAACTATTAATCAAAATTGTAGTCATCGTTTGATTAAAATCAACTAATACCCTTACCAATACTATTAGCTCATTTATGATCAAATGATTTTATTAGCAACTAAGCTACTAAAAAATCGGCATAAAACCGACCTTAATTATAACAAAAAAATCAGCTTTTGACGATATTTACGACTGAAGTTTTCGCACTTCTTCAAGATTTAATGTTTTTAAATAAGATGTAATAGAATGACCACAAATTTCAAGTGACGGAGCAATCTCAAAAAGCGGTACAAGGACAAAAGCACGCTCTGTCATGTAGGGATGCGGCACCTTAAGGCTTTCTGTTGCGATATGCTCGCTGCCATACAAAAGAATATCAATATCAATTGTACGAGGTCCCCAATGTTCATAGCGAATACGGTGCAAATTCTTCTCGATTTGTTGACACTCTATCAATAATTGCTGAGCAGCTAATTCTGTTTTTAATTGACAACAAATGTTCAAAAAATTATCTTGGTCCGTCTTACCCCAAGCTGCTGTTTCATAAAATGAGGAAACAGCAGCAAGCGATGTTTGTGGCAGTTGATTTAGACGTTCAAGAGCCGCTTCAAGATAGGCTTTTTTATCACCAATATTACTGCCTAAACTTAAATAAACGCTAATCATACTCTCTCCCGTTCTAGCTCAATACCAACAGAATCATAATGCCCATTAATAGGTGGATTTTCCTTGGAAATTTTTAAAGTAATTGCTTGAACTGGCAGAAACTGCTCAAAAATGTCCTGGCAAATTGCCCCAGCCAGACGTTCAATCAAAATGTATTTATTTTCTTCAACTTGTTTTTTGATAGCTTCAAAAACTAAACCATAATGAACAGTATCTTCTAAACGGTCTGAGTATGAGGCTTTTGTCAAATCAACCGACAAGGTGCAATCCACAACAAAAATTTGCCCTAATGTTTGCTCTTCTGCAAAAGCACCATGGTAACCATAAAAACGGCATCCTTTTAAATGAATTTTATCCATATTATTGGTAACAAAGAAGAAAGTCTGAGATACTTTTCTCAAACTCTTTCTTCTCCTCTTACTCCTTTCAAACGAGTTGGCTAATCACTTTAACAATATCGCGATTGAGATCAACATTATGCACGCGGACGATTTGACAACCTTTAGTAATTGCCCAAGCTGACAATGCCGCTGTTCCCATATCACGCTCAAGAGCTGCTGTCCCGCCACCTAGTAGATAATCTACTGTGCGTTTACGGGAAATACCAAAAAGAACTGGGTATCCAAGCTGACAAACAGCATCCAAGCCTTGCAAAAGTTCAATGTTTTGTGCTTCATTTTTAGCAAAACCAAATCCTGGATCAATCCAGATATTTTCTTTAGCAACCCCTGCATCCAAAGCTGCTTTAGCACGTTCTACTAAAAACTCACAAACTTCCTTAGTAATATTGTCATACTTTTCTTCTTTTTGATTGTGCATCAAAATAATTGGCACGTTTTTTTCAGCAGCAAGCGCAAGCATTTCCCCATCGTAAAGTCCTGCCCAAACATCATTCAAGATATCTGCACCTGCTTCTAAGGCAGCACGCGCAGTTTCTGTTTTATAGGTATCGATGCTGACCAAGACATCAAATTTTTCTTTGAGAGCTTTGATGACTGGTACGACACGATTGATTTCATCTGCTGCCTCAACAAAAGTATAACCTGGTCGAGTTGATTCACCACCAACATCGATAATTTTTGCCCCTTCAGTAATCATTTTATCTGCTTGCTCAAGCGCTTTCTCAACTGATGTGTAGGAACCACCATCAGAGAAAGAGTCAGGGGTAACATTTAAAACTCCCATGATACAAGCTTTGCCATCAATGTCATATTTACCGATTTTCATTATGATCTCCTTAGCAATTCAATACCTTAAGAAATTATTTTCCTAAAATCAAAGATAGGATTTCCTTACGTTCTTCATGGTCTTCTTTAAAAATCCCTTTAGCGACAGTTGTCACCGTTTTGCTTCCTGGTTTTTTAATACCACGCATAGTCATGCACATGTGCTCTGCTTCAATCATGACAAAAATGCCTTTTGGATGAAGAGCTTCTTCCAATGCTGTAGCCACTTGGTCAGTCAAACGTTCTTGCAACTGTGGACGTTTACTTGCTACCTCAACAGCACGGGCTAATTTACTAAGACCTGTTACGCGACCAGCACTTGGCAAATAAGCAACATGAGCTTTTCCATAAAAAGGAACCAAGTGGTGCTCACACATTGAGTAAAACGAAATATCTTTGACGAGAACAGCCTCATCATGATTTTCGGTAAACACAGCTGTAAATTGATCTTTAGGATCTTCATTCAATCCTGAAAACATCTCTTGATACATTTTTGCAACACGTTTAGGCGTATCTAGTAAGCCCTCACGTTTTGGATCTTCTCCTAGAGCTTCTAAGAGTTGGTAAACTGCTGCTTCGAGTTTTTCTTGATTTGCCATTTTATTTTCCAATCTTTTTATTTTTTCTATTATAGCTTAATTTTGCTGTCTTGACAAAAGTACAGGACGCACTTGTGAAATGAAGTAAAGTGAGCCAGTAATAAGATAAAAATCATCCTGACTATCTAAATCAATCTGCTTAACCCAATCTTGCCAATTGGCTACTTTATAGTATTGGCTTGGGTATTTTTCCAAAGGCAGTGCATTGTGATAAACAAAAGTTGTCACATCCACATCAGCTAGCTGACTAAGTAACTCAAGCATTGAATCAATTGGCTTGGTGGCAATGGCCGCAAATAAAATATGCAAATGCTTATCTTTGTACTTTTGCATAACACTAACCAGTGCTTGAACACTTTCGTTGTTATGCGCCCCGTCAATCATAACATTTGGATAGACTAATTCTGTACGACCTACCCAATGTGTATTAGCTAGACCAGTCTTGATGATTTCCGTAGTCACTTTTGGATAACGTTCACGCAACTGAAGAGCCGCCGTAATCGCTAGACTTGCATTACTAATCTGGTGTTTTCCAGGCATGGCTAAGTTAACTTGATTGAGTATTTCTTTACCACGATAATCAAAACCGTTTTCATTTTCTGAAGCAGAAAAATCCTTACCAAACTCATAAAGGCTGCTATGACATGTTTTTGCCTTCTCAGTGAAAACTTGACGAACATCATCACGCTCAGTCGCAAAGATAAACGGAACTCCTTCTTTTAAAACCCCTGCTTTTTGCGCAGCTATTTCCGCATAAGTCTGCCCAAGAATATTCTGATGATCTAAGCCAATTGATGGGCAAAGAACCGCTAAGGCTTTGAAAACATTGGTTGAGTCGTAAAGGCCACCCATTCCAGCCTCGATAATCGCGATGTCAACTGGGTGCATGTGCCCAAAATATTCAAACATTAAAATAGTAATAACTTCAAATTCTGTAGCTGGTTCTAAGTCAGTTTCAACAGATAAACGCTCCACAACAGGGCGAACGCGCTCCACCAATTTAAGAAAATCAGCCTCAGAAATCATTTGCCCATTTAAGCTAATACGTTCGCGAAAATCAACAATATATGGTGACGTAAATATCCCAACTTCATAACCAGCTAGTGAGAAAATGTGTTGTAAATAGCTGGTAACTGATCCTTTACCATTTGTCCCAACAACGTGGACAGCGGCAAGCTTTTCCTGAGGATTATCAAGTTCTTCAAGCATCCAAGCCATTCGCTCTAATCCAGGCTTGATTCCAAATTTTAACTTGCCACGAATCCAATCTAAAGCTTCTTGATAATTCATTTGATGAATGTCCTACTATGACCAAAAGTTGCTGACATTAAAAATAAGATTGAGACATTTACCTCGAAATTTTTCAATGATAAGCTTTTAGCGCATATACCTTTCTCTTATAAAATTACAATAACACTTCTATTATAGCACAAGGAAAGTCGATAGAAACGATTTCTAAAAGAAGCTTTGCTATTTATTCAAAGTGATTTCATAAACGCCACGAACACTATTACAAGCATAAATGTGATTAGCTTTCTTTAAATCATCTTTTGTCAAATATGCTTCAAACACGCGACCTTCCTTGATTAATTTTTGCCTGCAAATGCCATCTAAAATACCCACATCAACCGAGGGCGTATACCATTTCCCATCAATTTCTAAAATGAGATTACTAATAGTCGTTTCCTGCAGATAACCCTTATTAGAAATAAAGATAGACTCACCAGATAAACTTTGTAAATGCAGACGATAGGTCGTCTTAAAATAAGTAAACAGACTGTCAATTGACTCACTGCGATGAACCAACTCAGCTTTCAGATAATTTTCTGGCAGGTCTCTAAGTTATGCTAGCTGGAACTGAATAGCACCAGTTTGCTTCACTAAAATTCGCAAACGATAGTCAGCATCATCTAACTCCTCAAGCTGCTTAGACAGCTTTGCTAAAAAATTTTATTTTGAGAACGGGTAAGCAAAATACCTTACCGACTCTTTTAAACGCTTGATGTGTTCATCTAAATCCACTACTTGCTTATGAGATACCCTAGCGATTGTCATTATGTCAAAGTCAGGTTGATTGCGATATAAAACCGCAGCCTTATCACAAGCCTCTTTATACTCATCATCACAAGCACTCCCCCAAGTAATGCCGCCACCAGCCCCATAAATAGCCTGATTACCTATTTTTTGAATGGTACAGATACCGATATTAAAGATAGCATCTCCATTCAGCAGACAAATCCCAATCATCCCACAATAAACGCCTCGAGGTTGCTTTTCTAACTGATTGATAATCGCCATTGTCGCAATCTTTGGAGCTCCGATAATTGACCCACAGTGAAAAAGGGCAGAAAAAATATCTAAAAGACTTTTATCTGATTGCAACTGACTTTCAATGGTTGAGGTCATTTGCCAAACCGTTGAGTATTGTTTAACCTCACAAAGTTTTGTTACCTTAACGCTACCGATTCCTGAAATGCGTCCCATATCCTTACGTAGCAAATCAACAATCATGTTTTCAGCACGATTTTTACTATCATTTGCCAGCCAGATTTTATTTTCTAATTTTTCTTTAGTGCTGTAACCGCAAGTAATCGTTCCCTTCATCGGACGCGTTATCAAACGATTTCCTTTTTTCTTAAAAAACAGCTCTGGACTAACAGACAAAATAGCAAAATCATCGTGCTGGATATAGCAGTTGTAGGCTGCTTCTTGGGCAATGACTAAGTGATTATATAAAGTAAAAGCATCTTCCTCAAGCAGACTAGATAACTGCAAAGTGTAGTTAACTTGGTAGGTATTTCCTTGCCTAATTTCTTCTTTAATCCTAGCAATAGCTCTCTCATAATCGCCTTTACTCGTTCTTGATTACCATGATTTTGGCAATTGAATATTTTTTTGAGATTGACACGGGAAAGGCTCTTTTTTAACTTCTTGATGAACCGTAAAATAAGCCAAATACTCACCAGAAAGAGGGGAAGATTTGACCGAAAATTTCTCATCAAAGGCTTTAGCGGCTTCATAACTCACGTAACCAATGACATAATATCTTTGCTTTTGGTAATTCTCTACCTCTTGCAAAGTGTCTTTAACTTCCCTTACCGACTTAGCAGAAAGTTCAGTCAAGGGATTTTCAAAAATCAAATGTTGCCCCAATTCCTTAAAATCAACAACAGTTTTTTTGTGCATGTCAGCTCCAAACTACTTATTTTTACGCATTACAATAATTTGTCCTAAAATAAAGACAGCAATGGCAATCCAGATAAAGATAAATCCTTTTAATTGTCCTACAGCTATTGTTTCTTTAAAAATAAGAACCGCAATAATCAACTGAATCGTCGGGTTAATGTATTGGATAAACCCAATAATATTTAAAGGTGCTCGCTTAACTGCCTCTGCAAATAAAAGCAAAGGAATTGCCGTCACCACACCAGAAATTACCAACAAAACATTCTCCAGCAAAGTATAATCAAGCATGCTTTCCTTACTAAAAGCAATCAAATAAATGATGACAAAAGGCATAACTAGACTACTTTCAACTAGCATAGCAACATCACTGGATAGTCGAACATTTTTCTTAACCAAGCCATATAAGCCAAAAGATAAGGCTAAAACAATCGAAACTAGTGGCACTTGACCTGTGTCAAAAGCAAGCATTCCAACCCCGAATCCTGCAATAGCAATTGCTAAAAGCATCCAAGAACTTAAACTTTCGTGCAAAAAAATCACAGCAAGTAAAATGGAAACAAGCGGCATAATATAATAACCAAAACTCGCCTGAGTTGCTTGACCATGCGCCACTGCATAGATGTAAGTCAGCCAATTAATAGCAATCAAAAGGCTTGCTAGAACCATCATGAATAATTTCTTCCTATCAGCTATCAAACTACCAATCTCACTCAGATAACGCCTATGATTCCGAGATATCAGCATATAAAGTAACATGGTAACAACTGTGAAAATGATACGATAAGAAAAGGTGTTATATGAACTAACACCTGAAAGTAATTTCCAATAAAGGGACAAAAAGCCCCACAAAATATAAGTTACTAATCCGAGCAGAAAACCTAAATTAGTCTTTTTCAACAAAAACTCCTTTAGTATCTACGTGTAAAGCAACCACTTCACCGTCCAAGCCGAGTGAGTGAACAGCCTCTAAAACCTTACTTTCTTGCTCTTTTGGAGCTAAAACCATAACTGTTGGTCCAGCACCAGAAAGGTAAGTCGCATAAGCACCCGCTTGATGCGCTTTTTCTTTAATCTGAACAAATTCCTTTACTAGTTTTTGACGGAAACGTTCATGGAAAAGATCTGCTTCAATCGCTTTTCCAGCTTTTTCCAAATCACCTGTCAAAAGAGCTGCGATAGCAACATTGGCAATAGACGAGGCAGCTACAGCTTCCTTGTATGAAAATTGAACAGGAAGCACATTACGACTATCACTTGTCTTTAATTCATAATTTGGAATAAAAGCTACAAATGATGCCTCTGGGAAAGTCGCAACAGCACTATTTACTTTTCCATCAACGTATGATGACACCACAAGATTTCCAAAAATAGCAGGTGCTACATTATCTGGGTGACCTTCGATCTTAGTTGCTAGCGTAAGCTTTTCATCATCTGACAAGTTCAAGTCAGCCAATTGATTGGCTAACTCAATACCTGCCACAATAACTGAAGATGATGACCCTAAACCACGTGCCAAAGGAATATCTGAAATCATCTTAATACGATGTGGTTTTAAATCTGATTTGACTTGCAAAGCTGTCGTGATCAAAAGGTTCGTTTCATCACTTGGAACATCACCCAAATCATGCAAAACTTCCCATTTATCAGCGACTTCTAAAACCTCGATTGTCAAATACTTAGAAACCGCAACACCGACAGAATCAAATCCAGGTCCAACATTAGCAGAGGTTGCTGGTACTGTAATTTTCATATCACTATAATCGCTCAAAAATGAGCCTTCCTTTCACCTTTAAACTTATCGTTCCTTATTCACCCAATACTTTAAGGGTATTTAAAACTTTGAAATCTTCTACAGCTTCCAATTTTTCAGTAACAGCAGCCAATTGTGTCTTACTCATTGAGTGAGTAATGATAACCACACGCGCACGAGTACCGTTTGCTTTTTGTTGAAGCACTTGTTCAAATGAAATATTTTCAGAATTGAAGATTTCAGCTAAACGAAGCAATTGACCTTTTTTATCAGGTGTATTGATTGCAAAGTAATAATGGCTTGTTACATCTGAAGGATTTGCTATTTTTGTTTCACGAGCAAATTCGTTAAATGATTTACCAACATTACCATCTTTAATACGACGGCAAATGCGGATAATATCAGCCGTTACAGAAGTTGCTGTTGGTTTTTGACCAGCACCTGGTCCATAATACATTGACTCACCGATACCAATAGATTCAACAAAGACAGCATTCATAACGTCATTTACACTAGCAAGTGGGTGAGCTTTTGGCAAGAATGTTGGTGACACTTCTGCTGAAATACCTGATTCAACTTCACGGACATCACCGACAAGTTTAATCACATAACCAAGTTTTTGAGCCACAGCCACATCATCTGGTGTGATTGTTGTGATACCTTTATGGGCAACATCATCAAAATCAATTGTCATACCAAATCCAAATTGACTCAAGATGACAGCTTTATAAGCAGCATCGATACCTTCAACGTCATTTGTTGGGTCACTTTCAGCATAACCAAGTTCTTGAGCAGTCTTTAGAGCATCATCATAAGTCCAACCTTCATCAACCATCTTAGTCATCATGAAGTTTGAAGTACCGTTAAGAACACCCAAAATACGAGTCACTTTATCAGAAGTGAGTGAGTTTGCAAGTGTACGAAGGATTGGAATACCACCAGCTACCGCTGCTTCATAGTAAAAAGCAACACCTTTGTCTTTAGCAAGAGCAATCAATTCTTTACCATGAGTAGCAATCAAATCTTTATTCGCTGAAACAACATTTTTACCTGCTTCTAAAGCTTTTGTGATGAAAGTACGAGCTGGTTCGATACGTCCCATCAATTCAATAACAATATCAATGCTATCATCACTTAAAATCTCATCAACGTTTGTAACAAAATTATAATCATTTCTGGCAGCCAACAAACGTTTTTTTTCATCATCGTCTCTGACAAGAACCTTAGCGATTTCAATCGTGTCATGAGCTGCTTCCGTAATTTTTGAATAATTTTCTTTCAAAAGGGAAGGAACACCACTAGCAACTGTACCAAAACCGAGCAAAGCAATTTTTATTGACATTTTTTTCTCCTTAGTAAGTAATTTTCGAACGGAAAAGTGATTTTTTCAACCAGCACTTCCTAAAATAAAAACTTTTTCTACATTATACCATAAAATTATTCAGAATTTACAGAAAAATAACGAACTCTAAAACTCTTTTCCTAATTTAAGGTACATCCTTTCATTTGTACTAAAAAAGTGGTACAATAAAATTAGATTTTTGTCTTCAGGGGAGATTTTCATGAAAAAACGACACAAACACGAGAAAACAAGTAAAAAACAAATGATACTTGTCAACATTATTCTCTTTCTAGCTTGTATTATTGCTGGTACCATGCTTTTCTTTACCTTAAAAGAAAGTCATCTCATTTTATCGGCAGAAAAAACAGAACAAATCTCAAAAAAATCTGATCAACAAACGTCAACTGCTCCTTCTACCGAGCAAAGTTCAGCAACTCAAGCTAGTGACAATAGTAGCGAAGTTAACTGGGTTCAGCAAGATTCTGATGTTTCTCTTCCAATTTTAATGTATCATGCGATTCACATCATGGCTCCCGAAGAAGCATCAAATGCCAACCTTATCGTTGATCCGACAACCTTTGAAAGTCACATCAAGCGACTTTCTGATGAAGGATACTATTTCTTAACTCCCGAGGAAGCATATAAAGTTTTAACAGAAAATGTTCTTCCAAACGGGAATACAAAAATCATCTGGCTAACTTTTGATGATAGTTTATGGGATTTTTACGATAATGCCTTTCCAATTTTGAAAAAATACAGTGCCAAAGCAACTAACAATGTCATTACAAGTACTGTCGGAAATTCAGCTAACTTAAGTCTCGACCAGATGCTTGAAATGAAAGAACAAGGGATATCTTTCCAAAGTCATACTTCAACCCATCCAGACTTATCTGCTAGTGATGACAATACTCAAAAAACAGAAATGTCCGATGCCAAAAGCTACCTTGATAGCAACTTACCACAAGATACCATGACAATCGCCTATCCTGCAGGACGTTATTCTGATACCACTCTCCAACTCGCTGGTGAACTCAACTATAAGCTTGGTATTACAACAAATGAAGGAGTCGCTGATAAAAACGATGGATTCTTATCTCTAGATCGCATTCGAATTTTACCAGAAACAACAGCTGATAGCCTAATGGCAAGCATCAATCCATAAAAAAAGAGCCTTATTTAAGGCTTTTTTCGTACTCAATTATCATCACTCATTAAATTTATGAAACGATTTAACCAAACTATAAATAATATAAGCTAAATTTCCCAAAAACAAAGCTGACCACAGATAAACAAAAAGTTTCTGATGGTGCTCAATGTTATAAATAATGGCAACTAAATAAATTACCAGATAAACCATTGACATAACTGGAAATATTTTCTTCCTTTGCTGCATAACTTACTCTCCCTTTGACCGTCATATCATAACACAATTTAAAGACGCTGTTTATATCACCAAAGATTTTTCAATAAGTCTTTACATCATTATAATTGAAAGGGCAATCTCATGAATTTGATACGTTTACATTTTCAGAAGACGTTTTAGGATAAACTTCATTTCCCCGACATCGCAAAGAGAGTGCTATAATATCCTTAACTAATAATCAGATCCAATTCCCCATTCTGCTCAAAAAGAAAGGATTTTATCATGGTATGTGGTAAAGTTAAGCAAATAAAGGATATAAAAGACAGGCTATTTTTATCTCTCATCAGTCTGATGAAAGATAAAAGCTATGAAGAAATCAAGATTAAAGATATTCTCGAAATCTCCCAAGTTTCAAGAAGAACCTTTTATCGTCACTTCACTAATAAACAAGAACTCTTAAATTATTATTTTGAAAAGGTAATCGATGATTATCTAAAAGAACGCCAAAACTTCGCTCAATCTGAAAGTTTCGAAGTGATGGTGGCTGGTTCATTAGAATTTTGGTACCATAAGCAAAATGTTTTATCAATCTTAATCAAGCACCAACATTTTGATCTTTTCTTCCACCAATTCAACCGACGTGCCAAAGAATTCTATGACAGCATTACTCTCCCTTGGTTTGCATACAGCGGTGATGTGACAAAAATCAATTTTGCCATGGACATTATCATCGGTGGATACTACAATGTTTTGCGTCATTGGTTAAGTAAAGAAAAATCTGAAGGACCCGAAGTTATCGCTGGCGAAGCCAAAAAAATGATTGTAAAACTAACAGAATTTTTCAATCTTGACACCTATCAAGAAACTGATAAAACTGTAGAAAAACAAGAGTCCTGATAATTTCAGAGCTCTTATCGTTTTAGTAAAATTAAAACACTTGATGTAAGATGACTAAAATAAAAATCAACACGATCAATGATAAGATTTGAATAAATTTAATTTCACTTGCTAAAAGTATGGGGTAACTTCTCAGATTAGTCTTTTTACGATACCATTTTGACCAAAGAATTCCCGCTTCGCCAAGAATTAAAGTAAGAAATGGATAAATAAAAAGATTAACCCTACTTTCTTTACCAGCCATTAAACTATTATTAAAATGAAGTGCATCTTCTTCTGGTGAGAGTAGAACAAAGGCGATAGTTACTAGAAATATAACACTATATAGCAACCTAACATACAACGAGAATCTCTTCATCTGACTTCTCCTAGCAAGTACTCTTACTCAAATTTTAGTCTTCCACTTCACAACTGTCAACAAAAAAACCACCAGTCAATTGACCAGTGGCTTCTGTTTTATTAAGCTACTTGAGTAGTTGCTCTATTATTTAAGAGTGATTGAAGCTCCAGCTTCTTCAAGTTTAGCTTTGATTTCTTCAGCTTCTGCAGTAGCAACGCCTTCTTTAACGTTAGCAGGTGCACCATCAACAAGAGCTTTAGCTTCTTTAAGACCAAGACCTGTAACTTCACGTACAGCTTTGATAACAGCAACTTTTTTGTCACCAGCTGAAGTCAATTCAACGTCAAATGAGTCTTTAGCAGCACCAGCGTCTGCAGCACCAGCAGCAGCTACAGCTACAGGAGCAGCTGCAGTTACACCAAATTCTTCTTCGATAGCTTTTACAAGATCGTTCAATTCAAGGATTGAAGCTTCTTTAATTTCAGCAATAATGTTTTCAATGTTCAATGCCATTGTAGATTCCTCCAAAAATATTAATGTTTTATTAGATAATTGTTTGTAGCTCTAGGCTACCATGCGCATTAAGCAGCGTCGTCTTCTTTGTTGTCTGCAACTGCTTTGACAGCAAGTGCAACGTTTCGAACTGGCGCTTGAAGTACAGAAAGGAGCATAGAAAGAAGTCCTTCGCGGTTTGGCAATGATGCAAGAGCAGTGATTTCTTCTTTTGAAGATACAGCGCCTTCGATTGCCCCACCTTTGATTTCAAGTGCTTCAGCATCTTTAGCAAAGTCACCAAGAACTTTTGCTGGTGCAACAACATCTTCGTTAGAAAATGCTACTGCAGATGGTCCTACGAAAAGATCTTTCATTCCATCAAGACCTGCTTTTTCAGCTGCACGAGTCAAAATTGAATTTTTGATAACTTTAAATTCAACACCGTTTTCGCGAAGATTACGACGAAGAACTGTATCTTGTTCAACTGTAAGACCACGTGAATCAACAACAACGATAGATGCAGCAGCTTTCATTTTTTCAGCAACAGCATCAACTTGTTCAGCTTTTTTAGCAATAATTGCTTCACTCATTAGTTTTACCTCCGTTATTATTTTTGGGCTAGGTACAAAAAAATTCGCACCTAAACCTAGACACGAAAGTACAAATACGTTATTTCATCATTACGTTTTGTGCCTCGGCAGGAATATTACGAGCACAGCTCCCCTGCTGTCTTAGGTCAGTTTCATTACAAAACCTTAATCATTATAACTTAGATTTTTGTAGCTGTCAACACTTTTTTTCTTTTTTGTTTAATTTTTTTATTTTTACTCTTTTGGAAAGTTCTAAAATGAAGTTAGCCACCTAAGGGTATCAAAAAACATCTCAGAGAGATATAATTGTAATCACCACAACAACAATTAGAAAGACTCTGAGATGCA
>OBUS01000276.1_pt1 | contig 48358 bp, 31 predicted proteins | sample 1475921 | NCBI WGS metagenome assembly OBUS01 (sample SAMEA2579948, study PRJEB22360) | human gut metagenome | reverse complement strand
CGAAGAGATCCCCAAGCGCCTGAAAACGCGTAAGGACTCAGTAGGGAATCTCCGTTCTTCAGGGCGGAGAGGATGTCAATTCGCGGTCGGCCGCAGCGCTATGGGTTCGCCGCGCCAGCCGTCCGGATCCGGAAACGGATCGGGCGCGGCCGGTGCGTTTTCCAGGTCGTGCAGGGTCTCCCAAGCGTCCTTCCTGTCGGCCATCATTTTGACCTCTTCACGCCAAAAGCGAATGCTGACCAAGAGGGCAATGAAGGTGAGGTACCCGAAGAAGCAGCCCCATAAATCCGCCATACCCGCCCAGTCAATGCCCCGCAGGCCAATGTCGCGCCAGAAATTGAAGATCCAGACGAGCGGAATGCCGAAAGAGGCGAACTTCACCCATCCGTGCAGAAAGCCGACAGCCATGGTGGCGCCGCCGAGGATAAAACCGACCGGCACGAGAAAGATCATGCGCCCGGCGCCTTCGCCCGGATTTTTGCAGTTCCAGGAGAGCAGATAAGCCACCCAAGTATTGGCCATGGCGCCCAAAAAGAGAGCCGGCACAAACTGCCAAATACTGCCGGCGAACCTCAGCTGCCCGAATGTGGTGAGAACCGATACGGCGGTCGTCACCGCCGTCGTATAAATGAGCGCATAAGGAACGCCGCGCAAAAGAAGCGACACCAGGCTTCCCGAAAGGACCGACGTATTCCACAGACCGGTGACGCGCAGCCGACCGATGATCATGAGGCTTGTGAGCCCGTGGAACATGAGCGAGAAGAAAAGCAAAAAGTTGATGACCGTTCCGGTTGCACCCTGCCCCGTTGGATTGGAAAGATATCGAAACCCCATGCGAAGGGGCGATAGGAGCGCCTCGGTGCCGGCAGTTGTCTGTCCGAGTGCGGATACGCCGCCGGGACGGGAAGCCGCTCTTTCAGCACTAAGCTCAGCCGTAATTTCATTCAGCTGAGAAATGAGTTCGCCGTTCTGAGCGGTATTGGAGTCGTCCAGATAGGTACCGAGCCGGACGGTCTGAGCACCGCGAAGCAAGGACGCCTGCGCATCCTTCGGAATGAAAATCACGGCCTGTACTCGGTCGTGAGCCGTCATTCGGCGAGGATCCGCCGGCGAATGCACGACGCGCTCAACCTGCATATAGGGCGAGGCATTAAGTTTTTCAATGAGCTCAGCCGACCAGCGTGACTGATCGAGGTCGATCACCGCCACGGGCGCTTCGAAAACCACATCGTGGGAAAGAATGATGGAAAAGGCGGCGGTGGTAATCACCGCAACCGCAATGCCCATCTTGTGGTAGGGCGGAAACCGCCCGGAAAACATGGCAGTCCATTCTTCAAGAATGCTGCGGGAAATGCGCAGAAATCGGCGGATCACAGCTTCACCTCCAGCGTCATGCCGGTGAGGAGCCCTTCGGCCGGTTCGACATTGATGCGGACTTTGAAGAGCGTCAGATCAGCCTGACCGCGCTCACGCACCATTTTGAGGTCCGCAAAATCGGGCGCAGCGGTCACGGAAAGCACGGTCCCGCGCACATTCTGGTTTAGAGCGGGCGACCAGCATCTCACCTTGGCGCCCTCCTGAAAGCCCGTCACCTTGTTTTCGGCAACGTAGATGTCGAAATAAAGACGCTCAGATTCCAGCAGCACGGCCGGGGCATTGGGGGACACCAGTTCTCCCTTTTCATAGAGCACTTCGAGCACTTTGGCTTTTTCCGGCGCCTTAAGCGTCAGGCGGCTCTGGTTGACTTTGAGCTGCTCCAGGGCAGCAGCGGAAGCCTCACGCCCGGCTTTGAGCGACTCCAGGCTGATGCGGCGATTTTCCGCCGCCTGACGGGCGTTGACCACCGCATCGAGCCGCATGCCTTCGGCCGATCCCGTGCGCGAGAGCTTTTGACGGTCTTCCTCACGAGCCCCGACGCAGGCTGCATCCAAGGCACGCTCTGCCGAGGAGAGCCCTTCCCGCGCAGAGGCCGCGGCGGCTTTAATCGCATCGAAATCCGACTGCGCCATCGCCCCCTGCGGCAAGAGCCGCTGAGCTCTCTTCCAATCGGCCTCGGCGCGAAGCCATTCTGCTGAGGCCGACTTCCGAGCCGCTTCAGACGCTTCAATCTGACGCCAGAGGGTTTGCTCCTCAGTATTGGCTTCGGCGAGCGCGAGCCGAATGCCTTCCTCTTCGGCCGCAATCTGCGCATCGGCCTGATGAATCAGCGCCTCCGTCTGACGAATCGAAAGGCCAATGTCTGTGCCGTCAATGGCGAGGAGCTTCGCGCCCGCTTCAACCGTCATGCCTTCTTCAATCGGACGGTCGACGAGACGCCCGCTCACCGTTTCGAACGCCGCTTTCACCTGATGCGCCGTGAGAATGCCTGCCTTGAGACTTTCAGCATTCGTCACGGCATCATTGCGGTTTCCCAGCCAGATCAATGCGGCTGCTGCGCAGAGCACACCGGTAAAGCCCAGTGCGGTGCGCGTGATGTCTCTAAGCTGCTTTTTGGAGAGATTCATTTTATTTTGTCGGCAAAGTGTTGAGAAAAAGAAAAACGCAGGCCGCTTCAGGAGCGCCCCGAACGGCATCAAAGTCGTGGGAATAAGCGAGGATCGTGTCAGTGTCCGGCCACGAGTTTCTTTAAGAGCGCAATCATGGTTTCGCGTTCCGCACTCGAGAGCGTTTTGGCGAAATCACTGACACGGTTGAAATGCGGAAGCATGGCCGACTCCAAGAGCCGGCGGCCGGCGGGCGTGAGTGAAATCAAGGCCGAGCGGGCATCAACGGGATCCACGGTTTTGGCAACGAGCGGCTCCTCTGTCTGCAGCATGCGCGTCACCATGATGGAGGTGGTCGAGGGAGATACGCCAATGCGCACGGAAAGCTCAACCAAGGGCACCGGTTCGCTGATGTCATAAAGAATCATCAGGAGTGCGAATTTACCTTCTGTGAGTCCGGCATCGCGCCGAAGTGCGCCGTAGATTTCTTCACGAATCACATCGGACGCGCGGATGAGGTAAAGCATGAGCTCAACGCCCGCAATGTCATTTTCCGAAGCGTTAAGGGCGCCGTGGCTCCTGCGAAGATTGTCGCGAGTCGGCATTAATCGTTTCGGCATTGCTGCTCCTGCGCACGCCCTGCTCTGTGCAGGACGTAGGTTACATTTATTTTGCCGGCGAATTATATCTCTTTCATCCGCTTTTGAGGGTGGCTCAAACGCTTATCTGGTCCGACGCTGCTTCTAAAGTCCGAAGGGCTTCTCAAAACGACGCTGCCCGCTCGAGCGTTTCGATGGATGAGCTCGGCCGAATCCAGCCGTCGGATGCGGCTCTAACAGAACACTCAGCTGCCGCTTATTTGGATGAGCATTTTTGGCAGCAACACTTTGCATCAGTCCTGCGGTTTCAGCCGTCCATAGAATGTTTAGAATAAAAATAGTTAAGCTGCTAAATTATTTTTGGATCAACATGTCCTGGACAGATCTCCCCGACTTTACGGAACTCCTCCTGAGGCTTGGGTGCGCGCGCGAACAAATCCGCGACGCACGGCATAAGCCGGAAAAAATTGACGGCCTTATCCCGACGGCACCCGGGAAGATTCTCCATCAGCTTCAGCTCGTTCATCCCGAGGGGCTTGGCGTCAAAGCTTTGGCTCAGGCCGTTTCGCTCACGCCCGGCGCTGTATCGCAAACCGTTCAGACGTTGGTCGACGTTGGTCTGATCGACCGCGCAACCGCACCAAACGACCGCCGCGCCGTCGTGATTCGGCTCACCGATGAAGGCATCAGACAAATTCATCGCCATGAAGCCATGATGAATGCCCTGCTTGACGGACTCATTTCGGAAGCTCCTCCCGAAGACCGCGCCGCTTTTTACCGCACCCTCGCGCTCGGCCTGGCTAAAGCCCGCTCCGAGTGGAGAGAAAGATCGGCTGCCGCGAGCAGTGATTGACCGGATTGACCGCCGGCTTTAGGCTGAATATTGATTTGGAAACACAAAATTCTCATGAAACGCACTTCTATCCGCCTCTTCACGCTTGCGGCTCTCTCGACGGCATGCCTTGCAGCGAGCCTCTTCGGCACCGTTCAGGCTGCCCCAGCGCCAAACGCCGCAAACGCCAAACTCCCTGTGGTGGCCGTCCAAGCCGTAGAAATGCTGCCGCAGACGGTTAGCCGCCGATTAGCCGGCCGCGTGACTGCGCTCCATACGGTCAATATCACTGCCAGAGTGTCCGGTGAAATAAAAGAGGTTGCCTTTGCCGACGGCGCGCTCGTCAAAAAGGGCGATGTGCTCTACCGTCTCGACGATGTGCAGTACCAGGCTGCGCTCCAGTCTGCCAAAGCGGCCGTCATGCAGGCTCAGGCCGAAGCGCTCTACGCCGAACGCGACTATAAGCGTCAGCAGGCGCTCTACGAACAAAAGGCCTCGAGCCGCGATGTGCTTGACGCCGCCGAACGAACCGCGAAAACCTCTGCTGCCGCGCTCGCCTCTGCCAAAGCCGCGCTGATTACTGCCGAAGACAATCTTAAGCACTGTGTGATTGCCGCCCCGATGGACGGCCGCATGAGCTTCACCAACTACTCGGCCGGCAACTACGTGACGGCCGCGGGTTCAGCGACCACGACCCTCGCCACACTGGTGTCCGTGTCTCCCGTTCGAGTCCGCGCAGCGCTTTCGATGAAGGACATCGCCGGGCTCTTCGGCAATATTGCGGAGCTTCAAAAATCAGCCGCTGTGCAGGCGGAACTTTCGGACGGATCGGACCTTTCGGAAATCGGCCGCATCACGGCGGTTGACAACGCTGCTGACGAGAAGACCGATACGCTCTATGCCGCCGCGGAATTTAAGGATCCTCTCGGCCGACTCGTCCCGGGAAGCACAGTGACGATCACCATTACGCTCTCAAAGCCCGATTCTCTCTTCCCGGCCGTGCAGCCTTCGGCGCTGCAGCATGACGCCGAAGGCGCCTACGTCTGGGTAGTGAATGCACCTCAGGACGGGGCGGCCCAGACTCAAAAGCGCCGAGTGGAAGTCGGCCGTGCGGTGAACGGCCGGCAGCTCATCACCGCCGGACTCCAAAAAGACGATGTTGTCGTTGTGGAAGGCATGCAGAAGGCGGGCGAAGGAAAAACCGTCAAGGTCCAGCAGGCCGCGGCTCCATCGGCCGGCGCCGCTGCCGAGCAGCCGGCCAACTGATTGGGGTGCATTGATGTTTTCCAAGTTTTTCATCGAGCACCCGCGTTTTGCCGCGGTGGTGAGTCTTGTCATCACTATTTCAGGTCTTATTTCCCTTTGGAACCTCCCCGTAGAGGAATATCCGGAAATCAGTCCCCCGACGCTTTTCATCTCGGCCACCTATGCGGGCGCTTCCGCGGACGTTGTCACACAGACCGTTGCCATTCCGATTGAAAATGAAATCAACGGCGTTGAGGATCTCCTTTACTTTTCGTCGACGAGCTCCAACTCGGGCACGTACAACTGTCAGGTCACCTTCAAAACAGGGACCGACAGCGACATTGCGCTCGTGAATCTGCAAAATGCCGTCAAGCGCGCCGATGCCCAGCTGCCGAGCGAAGTGACGAAAACCGGCGTATCAGTGGAAAAACGCGGCAGCGACACGCTCGGCATGTTCGTCTTCCGCACCAACGGCGCGTCGATGGATCTGAACGAACTCGCCAACTACGTTGACAAAGCGCTTAAAGACGACCTCGCCCGCGTCGACGGAGTTTCATCGACGAGCATAATGAGCCAGAGCGAATACGCGATGCGCATTTGGCTCGATCCGGTGCGCATGGCCGGAATGGGCATCAGCACGAGCGATGTGACAAACGCCATCAATGCACAGAACATTCAGGCTGCGCCGGGCAATGTCGGCAGTGAAGGATCTTCAGATTCCGTCACCTACAAGGTGAATGTGACCGGCCGTCTGGCAGATCCTGCCGAATTCGGCGCCATTATTGTGCGCAGCGATGCCGCGAGCGGACGCGTTGTGCGTCTGAGCGACGTCGCGCGAGTTGAGCTCGGCTCGAGCAGCTACACCGGCGGCACCACCATCAACGGCGAGCCGGCCGTTGGGCTCGCGCTCTACCGCAGTCCTGACGCCAATGCGCTCGCCACAATGAACCGCGTCAAGGCCAAGCTCGCTGAATGGGAGCCGCGTCTGCCAGAAGGCGTCACCGTGAGTCCTGCCTACGATCCGACAAAATTCATTCAGACAACCATGGAGGAAATGGTTGTCACCATCCTTTCCGCCCTCCTGCTGGTGATCCTCATCACCTGGGCGTTCCTGCAGAGCTGGCGGGCTACGCTCATCCCTGCCGCGGCGATTCCGGTCTCTTTGATCGGCACCTTCACCGTCATGGCCGCGTTGGGCTTAAGCATCAATACGCTCACGCTCTTCGGTCTCATTCTCGTCATCGGCTCGCTCGTTGACGACGCCATCGTCGTCGTCGAAAACACTGAGCGTCTGATTGCTCAAGGCCTCTCACCGCACGATGCGGCCGTCAAGAGCATGCAGGAAATCACCGGCGCCGTTATCGCCACGACGCTCGTCACGGTTGCCTGCTATCTGCCGCTCGCCTTCTACGGCGGCATGGTGGGGGCAATTTACCGTCAGTTTGCCGTCTCCATGTGCGTGGCACTCTCTATTTCAGCTGTCGTTGCGCTCACGCTCTCCCCGGCGCTCTGTGCACTGGTGCTCCGCCCCGGCGACGGCGCAGCAGATGTCGAGCAGGCTTCGCGGGGATTTTCAGCAAAGTTCTTTAAGCCCTTCAACCGATTTCTTTCAGCCTCCCGCGAAAGCTATGTGCGGGGCTCGGCCTGGCTCATCCGCCGCAGTCTGATTGCGGCCGTCGGGATGATTGCTGCCGTGGGCGTCACCTGGTTCCTCTATGGGCGTATTCCGACGGCCTTCATTCCTTCTGAAGACAAAGGCGTTATCTTTGCCAATATCGAGCTCCCGGCAGACGCAACGCAAAACCGTACGGAAGCTGTGATGGAAACCATGCTGGAGCGGCTTCGCACCATTCCAGGCGTGCAGACCGTTATGCAGAATGTCGGCATGAGCATGCTCTCGGGATCGGGCGAATACGCCGGCATGGCCGTTCTGGACCTCAAGCCCTGGAACGAGCGCACGACGCCGGAAACGCAGCTTCCAGCCATTCAGGCCGAAATTGCCAAACGCACGCAGGACATTGCGGCCGCAGAGATCGTCTCTTTCACGCCGCCCGCCATTATGGGCCTGGGCGGCACGGGCGGCGCATCCTTTGAAATCTGCGGCGTCGGGACGGTCGATACGGCGCATCTCTCGGATGCTGTGAACCGCTTTAAGTCGGCGCTCGGTGACCGCCCCGAACCCCTCTTCGCCATGAGCTCCTACAGCGCGGACACGCCGCAGCTGCGCTTTACGCTCGACCGCGATAAAGCTGAGCTCCTTCAGGTGCCCGCTTCGGACGTCTATTCCACCATGCAGACGCTGCTCGCCTCCTACTATGTGAACGACTTCACAATGAACGGCAGCAACTACGAAGTCATCGTGCAGGCCGATTCGAAATACCGCGGATCAAACCTCTCGCTCGAAGAAATTCCCACGACATCTTCTGACGGCAATATTGTGCCGCTCTCGGCTCTGGGCTCACTCTCCTGGGAAGTGGGGCCTCAGCAGATTACGCGCTTTAACAAGATGACCTCTGCGGGGGTCAATGCGCAAAGCGCTGCCGGCGTGAGCTCAGGGGCCTTTTATAAGGCCATTGAGGATACGGCCGCCTCGTCGCTCCCCAAGGACTATCACATCGAGTGGACAGGCCTCTCCTATCAGGAAAGGCAGAACGCCGGTCAAATCGTCACTTTGATGGGTCTGGCGCTTCTCTTTGCGTACTTGTTCCTCGTCGCACAGTATGAAAGCTGGACGATTCCGCTCTCGGTCATGCTTTCCGTGCTCTTTGCCGTCATGGGAGCGCTCCTGGGGCTGGAACTCACCGGCGGCGACATGTCGATTTACACGCAGCTCGGCATGGTGATGCTCATCGGCCTGGCCGGGAAGAACGCCATTTTGATGGTCGAATTCGCGAAAACAGCTCGTGAGTCCGGGCTCTCGATCACTGAAGCCGCCAAGCAAGGCGCCTCCATCCGCTTCCGCGCGGTGATGATGACGGCCTGGAGCTTCCTCTTCGGCGTCCTGCCGCTGGTGTTCGCGACAGGGGCGGGCTCCGCGAGCCGTCGGGCCATCGGCATCACGACCTTCGCGGGCATGCTCACGGCCACGCTCATCGGGATCTTTTTTATCCCGTTCCTCTTCACGCTTTTTGAGACGCTCCGTGAGAAGTTTCATGCCTGGCGGCGGAGCTGATTCGAACTCCGGAAGCATTTTCCGAATCGGAGATCGAAAAAGAACGGCGGGGGGGGCCCCCAAAAAAAGCGCCCGCCGCGTGCACGACCAATCGGCGGGGGGCTCCTCAAAAGAAGGCGCCCGCCGTTTGTTTCAGCGTTCGGCCTCAGGCCGCCGCCGCGCCGTCAGCCGCGGTGAGATTGATGCGGCCGAGACGGGGCGCTTAAAAGAGCGCGATCAATGCATCCACATCCTTGGGGTCCGTTGCCCATGAAGTGGCAATGCGCTTCACGACATGCTCATCATCGAGCCGCTCCCAGAAACTCATTGCGACGGACTGCCCCAGACGATCAGCTTCAGCATTAGTGAGCCGCAGAAAGATCTGATTGGTCGTGCTGCCAAAAAGCAGTTCATAGCCCTTCTTCGTCAGTGCTTCACGGATGCGGTCGGCCTGAAGCACGGCGTGACGGCCGAGGTGAAGGCCAAGCTCTTCGGTAAAGAGCGCATCGAACTGGATGCCGAGCACCTTGCTCTTAGCGAGCATGGCGCCGTACTGCTTCATCAGCGTGAAGAACCCCGGCACGGTGCCCGCCTTGGGGAACACAACCGCCTCGCCGAAGAGCAGACCGCACTTGGTCCCGCCGATATAGAAAACGTCGGCGAGACGAGCCAGGTCGCTCACCGTCACATCGTTCGAGACGGAACCCAATGCATAAAAAAGTCGAGCGCCGTCAACATAAAGCGGGGCGCCCCAGCGGCGGCAGACCTCCGAAAGTGCGGTGAGCTCCGCGAGCGAATAAACGGTGCCGTATTCCGTCGGCTGGGTGATGTAGACCATGCCCGGCTCCACCATGTGCAGGCGGTTGCCGTCACCGTGCCAAGCGCGAAAAACCTTATCGACCGCTTCGGCAGAAATTTTGCCCTGCTGTTCAGCAATCTCAATCACTTTGTGACCGGAAGCCTCAATGGCGCCAGCCTCATGCACGGCAATGTGCCCCGTTCGGGCCGCAATCACGCCCTGCCAGGGTTTGAGCATCGTGCTGATCACCACCTTGTTGGTCTGCGTTCCGCCGGAAAGAAAACGAACTTCAGCATCCGGCACGCCGCAGGCAGCGCGAATTTTTTCACGGGCAGCGTTGCAAAAGCAGTCGCTTTCGCTCTCGTCATAGCAGCCAGTCTTAACGAAGTTGTTTTTCATGAGCGCCTCGAATACCTTGGGGTGTGCGGCATCGAGATAGTCACAGGCAAAGTTCAGCATAAATAAGCTCCGCAAGAATGGGGAAAAGAATCTGAATTCAACGATGGAAAAGAAGTTTATGCCGAAGCGCCTTGTGCGTAAAATGCTCTGAATGAACATTTGTTATGCAAAATACTCACTATAAGTATCCTCTTCCCTCACGGGCTGACGTTCGATGAATCTGGAAAAAGTGCACTACCTCCTCACCGCCATTGAATGCGGAACCTTTTCGCTCGCAGCCGAAAAACTCGGCATGACGCAGTTGGGACTCAACCGTCAGATCTCGTCGCTCGAAACCGAACTCAAAACAACGCTTCTCCTCAGAGGCCGCCGCGGCGTGGTGCCGGCCAAAGGCGCTGAACCCATCATCGCCCGCCTCAGAGATTTGATGACCGCCGAACGCCGCGTTCACGAGGAAATTGCCGCGGTAAAGGGACTATTGACGGGTTCACTCACCATCGGCTCCTATTTCAGCATTTCGACAACCTGGCTGCCGCAGCTCCTCAAACAGTTTTCCGATGCTTATCCGGCCATCACGCTTTCAACGGTTGAAGGTGCAGATGCCGAACTCATCGAGCGGCTGAGAAACGGCTCGCTCGACTGCGCCTTCCTTTCTCAGCACTCCTACGACGGCGACTTTTTCCCGCTGATGGAAACAGAGTTTGTGGCGCTCCTGCCGCCCGGCCATCCTTTGATTCAAGCCGACTGCGTTACCGTGAGGCAAATTGCCGAAGAACCCTTCATCTATCCGCGGCTTCATCACAATTCGGACATTGATGACTTCTTCACCCGCCACAAAATTGAACCGAAAATTCATCTGCAGACGAATGACCCGTATTCAGCCTATGCCATGGTGAATGCCGGACTGGGCGTCTCCGTCAATAACCGCCTGCAAAGCATCAACCTCAAAGGCAATGTTGTCCTAAAGCCCTTTCATCCTCAGGAACGCGTTGCGCTGGGACTGGCCCTGCCTTCGCTTGAAACCGCCTCGCCGGCCTTGATGCGCCTCGTTTCTATGGCTCGAGAAACCGCAGAAAAACTCCCTAAAGGTCCATGGGGAGCGGCACTCCCCGCCGAATAAAGCCTTCATTTTTCCCTTTAGAACGAGAAAAACACCGATTGTCAGGAATGATCTCAAAAGCCCCCTGAGGCTCAGCATGACAAATATTGCTTACGTATACATTTGCTGTATGATTGGCCGTTATTGTGTCGATAGAAATCGCTGATTGGCACACAGAACCGTTTTCGCCCAAGAAAAACTTCGCCCAATCCTTAAACCCGCCCGTCATGCAGAATAAATCCGCCCTCCTTCTTTCTTTGACTGCGGTAGCCGCCGCCGCATCCCTCTCCGGCTGTGTTTCTACCGGCCCCGTCGATCCCGAAAGAGCCGCCAAGCACACGCCCGAATATCAGTATCAACCAAAATTGAGCCGAGCGAATAATCTCGCAACGGAATTCGGCGTGAAGCACATCATGGATCGCCCTGCGCCGAAGGACGTCAAGCTGACGAGCGATGGATCGATGCTGCTTGACGGCGCTGTCTGGGGAGCACTCCACGGGAATGTTGCAGGGAGCGGCATCCTTTCGGGAACCGCCGACTGGAACATCGGCTTCGGTCTCTGGCTCGCACAGTCGCTCCTCTTGCCCTCGACCGATCCGACGCCCGACAGCTTGGTGGGATACGTCCGCGCCGAAGAAGCTCAGGACAGGAAAGCCGCCGTCAACGCTTTCGTTGCTAGGGCCATCCCTGCCATCGCCGAATCACTCAAGAAGCAGGATCAGTTCAAGGACTATCAAATTTCATACCACATCGACGAAAAGGGGACCGGCAACAATGACGCCGGGATTGAAGTCGTCAACGAGGAATTGGGATGCAAACCCTGGAAGGACACCCTCTTGGGAATGGGTCAGTGCGGCATCGAAATTGTCAATTTCGGTCTTTGGACCTTCGCGCCGCAGATTTCAACGCCGCGCTTCACCGACCCGCAGATTCAAGTCTGGTATATCCAAGGCAAGGACGTTCAGCTCAGGTTCCGCGACGCTGTTTTGAAGCCAAAATTCGACTGGGCAAAGGCCATGATGGCTGCGGCGCCTGACCTTCCAGAGTATGTCTACGCCTACATCAATACCCGCAAAGGCCCGGCGCCGGAGAAAGCATTGAACCCTCCGTTCTTTGTCGAAAAGGACCGTGTGAACTTCTTCATCATTCCCAAAAACGACGAAACGGGAGAGCCTTCTTCCGAGGAAGAAAAGAAGCCTCTCCAGGAGCAAACCCAAACCACTGCTGCCAAATAACCGCTTGATCTCGAGCTTTCAGCTGGACCTCTTGTCCTAATCCCGCAATTGCTAAAGGCGTGAGGACAAGATCCAGCCGCAGAAAACAGCGGTCTTCATTTTTGGGAACCCGATGGTTTTAGGCATCCCTCCGGCCGATCATTTAGGGTGAGCGAAAATCTCACTTCAAAACCAGCAATAAAAGGTTTTCTGCAGCTCGTTCGCGAAAATCCATATTCGCTGCCGGGGATTCTCCGGATATCTGCGGCGCCAAGAGCGTCGCAGAAACAGCCCCCATCAGGAGGGAGAAGACCAGGTCTGGAGAGGTACCGCGAATAATGCCCGCTTCCAAGGCCTTATTCAGTATGGGCATGGAGGCTCTTTTGAAAGGCCGCACCAGTTTTTCAGTAATGCGCGGAATGCGGCTTTCCCCATTGTCGTGCCCTTCAGGCATGGGGTCGACCTCATGCATGAGCAATGCAGGGACATCCGAAATGACGGGACCAATTTGAACCAGCATCTGCACCCAGCGTTCAAATGCGGCTTTAGGGTGACGTTCTGCAAGGTCCGCAAGACGAACGAGTTCGGCGAGCTGTGTTTGCTGATCTAAGGCGAGCTTCTCAAGGAGCGCGTCATAGAGTCCCTCTTTGCTGCCGAAAAGCTGGCAAACCAAAGCCGGCGTCACGTCGGCATCCCGCGCAATCGCTCTGAGCGACGTGCCCCCGAACCCGCAGCGTGAAAAATGACGCTGCGCCGTCTCAAGCAGTATTGAGCGGCCCGAAACCTCGGAGGCCGGACGTCTGCCGCGGCGGCGGGCAGTTCCTTCTGTCTGCGTTGGTTTTGCGCTGGAGCCCATAATGCTCTGTTCCTCAATATGCAGGCATTCAAAATTGAAAATAGCTCCATCGCTCCGGCGCATTGGATTCAGCTGGGAACGATGGAATACTCAACTCTAACGCCTCGAGGCTCAGAACTGGCCGCTATGAGCTTAAATCTTCAAAATTGGAATTTGAAGCCACGAATCATTGGCGCCGCCAAAATGAACGATATGAGCGCCGTGATTGGCCGAAGCCGGCGTCGGCACGGTCGCTGCCGAAACACTCGCAGGCACCGGCACATCGCCTCCCAACACCTCCATGACAGGCGGGTGCATCGGATCATAGGTTCCGCCGGCAGCCGGCACCGGAATGGGGTGACGGCCAAATCCCATTTCAAAGGTCGTGGGCACAATCTTCACGCCGCGCACCTCGAGCTCCAAGACCTCCCCTTTTCGATAATGTTCGCCCATCGGCCAAACCGCAATGTCGAGCGGCACCCGTTCGCCAGAACGGAGCTTCTTCGGGTGTCTATAGACATAAAAAGGTTCGAGCTCAGTCGTGCGCTTGGTGTCGAGTTCACGCATCGAAGCGCGCAGTCTTCCCGTTGCGACAGCATCGGGGGCAATAAACTCTGGAATCGGACGATGGAGGGCTTCTCCGGCCGGCGACACTTTGCGGACAACCACCTCAACATCCATATCGTCAGATTCGGGCGTCTCCATCCAGAGCTTCACACGCATATATCCCACCACGTCGGCCTTCTCTGGGAAGACATAGCGGAACTTGACGCTTCCGGAGGCCGAATCGTACTGCTGGGACGAGGCATTCGCCGCAAGAGACTCCGCCAGCCGACCTTCTTCGGCCAGATACAGGCGTTTAAGCGTTGTTTCCGGCAGCGGCCAGTTCTCAGCAGGCACATCCACCCGCTCTGCAGTGCCGCCCGAGTCGAGCACTGAATAACGCACGCGGGGCGTCTTTTCAAATCCGTTGTCCATGCCTTTGAGATAACGGTCAAAGAAGGCCAGCAATTCCGCACGGTACTTCGGCGAATAAAGGTCATACCATTCATTGGTGTTGTTGACGCGAAGCCACTTGTCTTTGGAGGCAATCCGCATAAAGCCGGCAAACGAGCCGTGTGTATGCACCGGATTGGTATAACTCGCCACAACATAAGCGGGCACTTGGATTTTTTCCAGACGCGCAGCCATGTTTTCCCAATACGCATCCTTTATGAGGTGCGTGGCGATCATCCGCGGCTGATCCTCAATGTAGTTCGGACCGGCAAAGGTTTTGATGATCACTTCCGGGAACCCGGGCTCGGGGATGCCGCCACGTGTGCCAGGTTCTTCAAAGTGGTCGCAGAAACCTTCCCACGGCGCAATGGCAGCAAGGTGCGGAGGATTCTCTGCAGCGATAAACCACTGCGAAACCGTCAGCCACGAGTTGCCGGCCATGCCGATCCGGCCGTTGCTCCAAGACTGCGCAGCCGCCCACTCAATGAAGTCGTATCCATCCTCGGCAAGCTGCCGCCCCCAGTAGGAAATATCGCCTTCAGAATGCCCCACGCCGCGGGGATCAGGATTGAGCACAACATAGCCCTGCGCTGTCCAGAAAGCCGGATCGGCGCCCTCAAACTTCTCGAGCCCAGAAACCGCATTCTGCGGAACGCCGGAACGTTTGGGAACGTCATCCAAGCGCTGACCGCCCACGGTTTTGCCGTAGGGACTCCAGGCCACAATCGCGGGATGGCGGCCATCGTCATTTGGACGGAAGACATCGGTATAGATGGTCGTGCCGTCGCGCATTTTCAGAGCCACATTTTCTTCAAGCACAACATCGCTTTCAAGGGGCGCTCCGCCGGGTGTTCTTATTTCACCCTTTTTGAGCAGAAACCGCCTGCCCGGAACGAAGTCGTGCGGCATGCGGGCGCGCACGGCGCCGATCTCCATGGCACGACGGTGCGGCACGGGATAAGCGTCGCTGCCATAAATGCGGATGTTTTTATCAATCACATTGGGCAGTGATCCAGTAACGCGATTCTGTACGGCTCCTGCAGTCGTGCTAAAGGTCGCTGCGACGGCCGCCCCGACGGCGGAAGTCAGAAGGGTTCTGCGTTGCATGATATTCATTCTCCATTAAATGAACATATGTTTATTTAATGGAAGAGAATATACACCTATCTGGTGGCGATTGTCAGCTGCAGCCTCTTCTGCTTCCAGAAAGTTGCCGGCAGTCCCAGCCCAATCGCCAAATGCCAACACAATTCTGATAATTTTGATTGGGCTTTCTAAATTCAATATGGCTTCGCGTTGTGCCCTTTGTCAGACTCCGTCAGCAGCAGACGCTGATCTAGACGCTCGATATCGTTCATTCTATGCACCCACGCGCAAAGGGCTCGAAAGCCTTTCGCCATATGAACATGAATGGCGTGACGTTTGAATCTTCAGTGCTTGTTCGGCCAACGGTCAAACGCCACGAACCATCTGGCTGCCAACCCCGATGTAGTCCTATTCCTTGAACATTGCTCCAGCCCTGCCGGCGTTCATAAAGACCGCTTCAGTCATTTCAAACTGAAGCGGTCCTGTTTCTTTAATCGCCTAATTCCCCTGTCGCCGTTTCAAGACGTCGACCAGTTCGAATAAGGCGTTATCAGTTAGAAGGCAAAGCGCAGATTGGCCCGCAAACCGTGCAAAGTTACATCGCCGTCGTAAGCACCCGTGTAGGAAAGTCCGAACGTGGCGGTCTTGCTGAGCTGAGCTTCGACACCCAGACCAACCGTCGCCATGTCGGAGAGCTCTCCGCCTTTGATCAAGGCTGTACCCGAACCGGCGAGATTCATGCGGGCCTCAGCTTCGGTATCGCCGAAAAAGTGGTTCCAGGCAAGATCGCCCTTCAGAGTAACTTTGGCAGCACCGAAGCTGAACGGCACACCGGCTCGAATACCGAGCGAGCTCACCTGCAGGTCTTGATCTTCAGGATTCGTTGTGAAAGTCATGCCGCCGACAGATTCGGAATAACCGTCTGATTCAGCATGAATCCATGCGAGGCCGAAGTAAGGTTCCACTGAATACGCCGCAGTGTTGAAACCCTTGAAGGCAGCTTCAGCAAAGATCTGCGTAACATCAGCGTCGCCCGACCACTTGTTGTAGCCCGCTAGATCCTTGACGGTCAGCGTGCGGTTCGCATCGGCAGACTGATGGGTATAGATGAACCCATAATGGATTGAAGCGATGTCTTCAACGTTCGTCAGACCATAGAGCCCAACATGAATGTCGTTGCTTTCAACCTTGAAGCTCCCCGCCTTGTTCTCCGTTGTTCCAGCACCAAAGAAAACTCCGATCTTGGTCGAATCCGCGACATCAACCTCTGCGCCGATAAGGCCGGCATAGAAGTTGCTGTCCATGTCAGAGCTGCCGTAGTCAATGGAACTCCAGGCGCCGATGCCCGTCGCCCATAGACGGCCATTGCCGTCGGCCATTTCAACAACGCGGCCTTCACCGATGCCGGCAGCCTGATCCTTCACCGCGCGTGTGAGGGTCAAGCCGTTGACGATGGAAGCATTGCGGCTGTTGAGATAGAAATCGTCGCCCAGAGACGCATAGGTCGATTCGACCTGAGCCTTCGAGGCACTGAGGAGGCTCTCGAAAAGAGCGCCGGTGCGTTCAGCATCAATCGCCTGCCCGATCTTGCGGCCGTTGCCAGACCCATAGCTTGCTAATGAGAGACTCTTATCTGCCGAAAGCGTACCTGTCAGAATTGAGCTCGTCTCGTCGAACGTGAGTTCAGTTTTGAAGAGCGCATAGTCGGGGTTCGAAGCGGCAGCATCAAGACCTGTGAGCTTATCGAGCTTCACAGTACCCGTCTGAGCATTACCTTCGTAAGCGGCTTTCAGTACATCAATGTCAGTCGAACTGACACTGTAGCCTGCACCATCCTTGAAGGTTAGTGTGCCCATCTCAACGTCCTGACCGGCCATTACAAGGAATGTACCGCCGGCATTGATCACGGCATCGACGGAATGATCAGATGCGCCGTCAGTGATTGTGCCTTTCAGTGTGAGCTTGTCGTCGTACTTATTGATAACGCCAAACTTGCCGCCGTTCACGGTGACCAGGCCATTGGCCTTGCCCGCAGCGATCTCCGTGATACCGAAGGAGTCGTTGAAACCATAAAGGCTGCCCTCATTAAGAGTGACGCCGCCGCGGAAAGTATTGTTGCCGGTCAGAACAAGCATACCGTCACCGTTCTTAACCAGCGATCCGTCATAAAGACCATTGTCGATCTTATTCTGGATGGCTTCTACGCGCTTCTTGTAGTACTCTTGACGCCACTTCTCAGCATCTTCTTTGCTGATAACGGCATTTTCGATATTCTTCATACCGGTATAAGCCTCACCGAACTCATAGACTGCCGATGTATCGGTGCCGTTCGTTGTGGCCTTCATCCAGGCCTGATCTTCAACTTTGCGTGCATCGAGAGCCTTCTGGCTGATGTCGTTCGACCATACGTCCAGGTTGTTAACCTTGTATTCGAACTTGCCCAGAAGTTGGCTGGGACCGAACATGCCTTTATCCAAGTCGGGCGTACCCCAACCGTAAAGAACATCAGGCACACCGTCTTCAGCAGTCCAACCAGTGAAGAGAGAGCCGTCCGTATTAGTATGGCGCGCCGTCGTGAAAAGGATGTCGCGGACCTGGATAGCATTCATATCCTGATAGCGAGACATTAGAACAGTCATAGCACCAGAGACGTGAGGCGCCGCCATGGATGTACCGCCGTAAGAGGCATATCCCGGCGTGCCCAGAGGATGCAGGGCATCAGTATCTTCGTAGTGATCGTCGTAGACGATACTGCTGTAAATACCACGCCCCGGCGCTGCAATAGTCCACCACTTCGCATTGCCAGCTTCATTGAAGTTTGAGATCCATTTATACGTGTCTTTACCGTCAGTTCCGACACCATCCTTCTGCAGACCAGCTACTGCAATCCAGTTCCGTTCTGCTTCGGGGGAAAAATACGGGTACAGCGGGCGATAGTAAGGGTTGGCAAAATCGCGGTTGCCAGTTGTAAAGACCTGAACCACATTAGTGCCTTTAACAGCATCCCAAGCTGCATCAACAAACGTTTTTTTATCGCCATAGACCTGCTTAAAGAGGAAGTATTCATATTCCGTCTGCGCAGTAGAGTTCACTGGAAGCGACGTGCTGCCCGAAGCACCATAACGAAGATTGGTACCAAAGGAATTGTTGATGACACCGCCGCGTTCAGTACCATTTGCGGCAATTAAATCCTGCGCGAGAGACGACCAAGCTGCATGGAAGTACTTGTAATCTTGGAATGGACCATAGTTGGTGTTGTCCGTTCCGCCGGAGTTTCCGACGTAGACATTGGCCCCCCAAGCTACGCCATGAAATTCACTGCCGTCACGATTGGCACCTACAGTTCCCGTCACGTGCGTCCCGTGAGTGTCGTTCTTTTCGGCAATAAAGTTGCCGTCCAAATTAAAGGATTCGCCCTCCTTGTAATCACCGTTTTTGAAGACGTCGCCTATTCCTCTGACGCCTGTCTGATAACGATTACCGGTCGAGCCGTACTTGCCCTGGGCTGAAGAGGCATGAAAACGATTTCCAGCCAACTCAGGATGCTTCTGTAAAAGAGCACCGGAATCCATGACGCCGACAGCCACATTCTGACCGCTAAAGCCGAGAGAATAGGCCTTTGAGGCATTCATCGCTGCCAGTCCCCAGTCCTTTTGATATTCAGCACTTTCCCACGATGCCTGATTGCCTATAACACCTTTTTCCACATACGCAGCCGCAGAAGTGCCGGACGCGATTGCAAGAACGGCTGCAATAGCCAAAGTCACTGTATTCTTGGATGCTTTACCTTTGAAAACATGCTTTTCATCTGTAACAATATATTGCTTACGCGACGAACTCCACTTCGTCTTGAAGGTCTTATTCATCTTCATTGTCCTCTGGGAATATTTTTTGGTTGGTCCTTGTCTTTCCTACTCACGCAGTAAAAGACAAAATGTATCCTGTCATTACCCTCCTCATTAATATTGACATCAATCAATTTAAACCAGAGTCAAAGGGTATTCCATGCCGTCGTTTAGCAGCCAAAAAACATACCCATCTCACAAAAAATATTGACTTTTCCTCCTTTTGAAAGCACAACTTGCACTAAATTAGTCTTAAATGATTTAGATATTTATAAACGTAAACTTATAGCATTAGTGTGCATGAGATTTACTTAACTTTTTATTGTTTTCTAGGGGTTAGCTTCATGTGTCTAATAAAATAATTATATTGTTAGATATTAACTATGAGTTGATACATAACTTCCAAGGCAGGCTCACCTTCATCACAACATTCTGTTATTTATAAATAAATTTAATATTTGTCAGTAATACAGGATTTAAAGATGCGACCTGTCAGCACACTTTTGTACAACCTCCCCTCTGCGTCTTTATCAAACGCATCTTCTTATATGAGTCGTTGAAACCATCAATATGTTGACAACGCATGAAAACAATTACATGGTTCTCAAAACCGGCCTGTCATCACTTATATTTTATAATGCAGAAACATATTTCATATAGCAAAAATAATAAATATCAATATTTAATAAATCTTGAAAGAAACATTCTTAATTACGATAGAGCGGATAATAAAAAAACTTCGTGATCCCAGCCAAAGACTGGAAACACGAAGTTCATCAAGATTGAAGAGAACGCACTGATTGCCTTGCAAGAGAGAGCTCTTCACCTCCATCGCGTGCTTTTAATAAATTATTAGTTATGTCAATTTAGCGTTGACAAAATTAAATGGCACACTTTCACTGCCATCAAGAAGGGGGAGGCTCCAAAAAGGAAGCGTTTCTATGCTGGCCGGTCAAGCGCGCCGAATAAACCTCATCAGAAATTGAAGTTGAGACCCGTAAAGACTTGTGTGGTCTTGCTGAGGCCCTCTTTATCTGCGGCCGCTTTCAGCTCCCCGCTGCCCACGGAATGTGTCGCCGCAAAATAGAGCCAGACCTTCTTCGCCAATTTGTACTCATAAGCAGCGGAAAAAACGGTGCGGCGGAAGTTGTAGTCGGAATTGCCGCTGAGTTCGCCGTCGTAGTACTGAACGCCGCCAATCAGTTTGTGGCTCCCGATCACATAATCCGTACCCAGCAGGAGGCTGTAGCCCTCCCACCCATCATTTTGTTCATCAGCCGTTGCTGCTGTCACTTTTGCGCTCGAGAGGCCGGCACCCTTTTCCCAATGGGTTGAATACTGAGCGCCAAAGAAGACTCTTGCTTCCGGAATGAAGCGGTACCAGCCGCCAAAAGAAATCGCCTGCCCGTTTGAATCCTTGGACTTCCCTTCTTGGTTGCCGTAATCCACATTGCCGTAGTTCAGGCTGAAGTACACATCCTTGCCGGTGTAGTCCACAGCAAGCGCACCCGTATGTCTGCGGTCGGCAAGATTTTCATAAAGGTCGTCAGACTTGTCGCCTAAAGAATACGAAGCCCCCACACGGAACCCATTCAGCGTAGGTGAGACCCAAGTTACGGTGTTGTTCGTCCGGCTCGTATTGGAGAAAGTTGATCCAATTGAAGCATTGCCGTATGACGTCCCGAACGGATCATATTTGATAAGGCCCATGGTATAAGGCGCCACGGTGGACTGAACCGTGCCCATGCGGCCGAAGCCGATTTCACCCAGTGAACCTTGCAGAGCGAGAATCGAGCGGCGATTGAAGAGCACTTTGCTGTCATCAAATTGGCCGTTATCAATATAAAAGCCGTTCTCTAAATAGGCTTTGACCTTCACGCCGTTGCCGAGATCTTCAACCACGTTGAAGCCGATTCGGTTGTGTGCACGGCCGCCAGCCTTCTGAGTAAAGGTGTCTTCACCCTTCTTATGTTCGTAAAGAAAGCCTGCATCGACGCGGCCGTATATCTGAACATCGGCCGCTTGCGCAGCAAGAGCAGCGCCGGCCAGAACACCAAAGACTGCAAGGTGGAGTGCAGTATGCTTCATGGTTTTCCTCCTTTGGAAACGGTTGAAGTTTTGGAATTAAGAGTGCTTCATATCGGTCATTTGCTGCTGCTGAGCGCCGCGAACGCTTTCACGGCGGCGAGCGGCGCCTGCATGGCGGTTTCCCAAAAAGCGGGATTCGCAGCATCCGCACCGCAGTGACGGCGCACGATGCCGTCGACCGTGTCGCGTCCGGTATCGCGCAGCATTGCGCGGTAAAAAGGCATGAAATCAGGACCGCGCTTATCGAGTTCGGTAAGGAGCCCCGAGGAAAGCAGATAGCCCACGGTGTACGGGTAGTTGTAGAGAAGCTGGTCAGTCTTATAGAAGTGGAGCTTATAGGCCCACAAATAATCATCGGCCCCATCGGTCGAATCTCCGTACCAGTTTCCCCAAGCTTCCCGCATCAGTTCGACACAGCGCTTGGCGGGGACCACTCCCGCCTTTCGCTGCTCAATAAAGGCGCATTCAAAGTCAAAACGCACCATCGTATTGAGCAGAAAATTCGCGGCGCTGCGCAGCTCCTGCCAGAGCATGGAGAACCGGTCGGCGTCGCTCGCGGCATGCTCCAGAAGGTAGCGCCGAACCAAAGCCTCGTTAAAGGTGCTTGCCGTTTCGGTGAGCGTCATTGGGAATTCCGTCTGTACCACGGGAAGATCGCGCATGATCCAGTAATGGAAGGCATGCCCGAGTTCGTGTCCCTGCTGCAGCACGGTTGTAATGGTGCCCATATAGCTTGAGAAGACGCGCGGGATCCGAAACTCATTGAAGCGCGAATAAAAAGCTCCGCCGATTTTCTTATCCGATGGCGCCGCATCGACCCAGCGGCTGCGAAGCATCAATTCGATGAAATCCGACATTTCCGGATCAACGGCGCCCAAAGCCTTCTTCACAATGTCAATGCCTTCGGCATAATGAATCAGCGCTGGGACCGCGTTTTTGCCCTGCTGGGGGGCCGGCGCCATCAGATCGTACACGGCGAGCCTGCGCGCACCCTTTTCAAAATAAGGCGCTCTCAGACGTACCGCCTCCCGAATCTCGTCGAGATGGCGCACAATCGCTTCCCGCATGGCAAAAAGCGCTCCTCGGCTCATGCGGTTCTGCGCGAGAGATACATCCACGGCATCAACGCCTGCCCGCCCGAAAGCGGCGAGCCTGAAGCCATGAAGTTCATTGAGAAGCGCTGCGTAAAGTTCCGCCCGTTCGCCATAGGACTTCGCAAGACCAATATTTACGTTTCGGCGCAATGTCCGGTCGGGCGCCCCCTTAATGACGGAGACGAGCTTGGCTGCACGGATACGTTCAGATTCGCCTTGACTGTTCTCAGCCTCGAAGTCAACCCCTTTTTGGAGCGTCTTAAAAACTGCCCCAAGCGGCAGAAAACACTTTTCTTCAAAGTCAGAGAGCCACTCACGGTCGCTCGGCGAGAGCTTTCGGTGCCACTCATTCTTTCGCTCGCAAATCACAAAGCGCCAATCAGCGAGCGGAGATGACTGCCAAAGCGCATCGTCTGCCGGCAGGGCTTCAGCCGCCTCAAAGAGCGGCAGTGCCGCGGCTTCAAGTTTGACTTGGAGCGTACCCACAGCCCCTGCTGCTGCAGAAGCTTCTTCATCACCCGCGTCCTTTGCCCCCTGACACTTCGCAAAAGCGGCGAGCGACGAAATTAATGTATTGGCTTCATCGAACTCTTTGAAATGATCAGCCAGCGCCTCACGGGCAACGGGCCGTTCCATGGAATGGAGCGCATTAAGAAGTGCCGCCGCGCGTTCAATGCTTTGATTCCACTTCTCTGAACCGACCGAGCCGTAGGCGTCATCCATCGACCATTCAGGAGCCTGAAGAATGCTCTGCAGATCCTTCGTCATTTTTGTTATTTCCTATTCGTCGAAGTCATCAATCAAAGAGAGAGCCAGAAAGCGAAGATGTGGTGAGCAATCAGGCCTGCGATCGAAGGCACGCTTGCACGCTTGACGAGTTCAAGCGGCGACATTTTGAGCATTGCGGCAATGGCGACCACAACGCCGGCAACGGGCGAAAGCGGTCTGGCAATGGTTGAAGCCTGATGCATCGGCAAAACGAGCATCACCGGGTTGACGCCCATGTCCTTGGCGATCTTCGGCACCATTTCGATCAGCGGGTAAAAGGACGCGCCGTTCGAACCCGTAATGATGGTGACGAGCGTCGTGATCACTACGAAAAGGATGGACATGCCGACCGCACCGGCACCGACTGCGCTCGAGAGGTTAACGATCGCATCCACCATGCCGAGCGCCTTGAAGCCTTCGGCAAAAATACCGGCTGCAATAACGAGAGCCACCACCCCGGACATGGCCTTGCCCATGGACATGAGAAACGCCTTCAGTCCGGCCCCCAATTTCTCGATGCTGCCGCGCCAGCGCACAGCTTCACAAATCATCGCAATCGCAACGCAGAAGAACATGAGAGTTGTGATGTCGAGTTTGATGGAGTCGATGCAGTAGCGGGAGAAAACCACCACAAAAATCATCGGCAGGAATGGCAGGATGGCGTAGAACTTCGGCGCCGCAGTGCTCGGCTTCTTCACATCCTCGCCTTCAAAGACAAGCTGCTCGCCCATATGTTCTTGGGGATTCCAGCCCTCGCGGCGGTCGAGATACTTCTGCCAGAAAACGTGGGCAAGACCCATAACCAGAACGGTGGGAAGCGCTGCGGGAATTTTGAATACAAAAACGTAATCAAGAATCGAGAGCGAGCAGGCCTTCGCCGCAGCCGCAGTTGAGCCGCCGATGAGCACGAGTGAAGCTGCGCCGGACGTGACAAAAACCGCACCGATTGCCTTCTTATTCATGCCGAGGGCTGCAAGCGCCGGGCCCATCAATGCAAGGCAGAGCACGCCGAGACCCACTGCGGAGGTAATCACCATGGAGACCGCCTTGCCGAGAAGGAAGGCCAGAAACACCAGCGCATAAGGACTCTTGATGATTGAAAGCGGCTTGATCGCAATATTCACAAAAGCATCATTCGCACCGATATGGGTCATATAGGAGGCAAAACCCACCATCGTCATAATGAGGAGGCCCAGGCCGGCGAGACGAGTCGAGAACATGTAGCGAATGAACTCGATAATGTTCAGGTAGTCGTTTCCAGTCGGAAGCGCTTTTTTGGGCATGAATGTGCCCGTATCAAAGAAAACAGAGAAAGCAAGCATGGCAACGCCGCTTGCAATGAGAATAAAGGGCGCGTACTTCCCTTTTACGATCGCCCATCCGACGAGGACGAGTATGATGCAACCGAAGATAATTCCGGCCATGAAAGTCTCCTGAGATCAGACTGCAGCCAGGATCCGGGTCGTGTTTTTCCGGGTATTTACGCCCGCTGCACTCTTTCAATGCATTCCATTCTGCTCAGCCCCCTGCACCCTGCCTAGGGTTTGTCGGGATGGTCAGACTGCTTCCGGGGGTACTCCCGTACCTCCCATTGCATAGAGCCAGAGCAAAATGCGGTGATCCGCCCCCTTCCAGCACCATCCAATTTCTGTCACACTGACGTTAACCCTTGTCCGATAGGTGGTTCTACTACCACCGCTTTTTCTATGAAACAGACCAACGCCCTGCCCTCCTGGGCTGACGACGGTGCGGCCAATGTCCGCAGCGCCAAGTTTCAGGAACTCTCCTTCAGTCTTGACGTGACGCTCGGCGCTTTGGCTGGAGCTACGGCAGCCGCGGCGGAGAGACCTGGAACCTATCCGGAAGTCCTCCAGCTCTTTGCGCGAGGCCAAGACCTCGTGAAGACGCTGCGGACGATCTGCCGCGCACATCTTGGTCTTTCTGCAGCCGATACGGCAGCGGTCAAAGCCAGAGGGGATATCGGACACAAAGCCGCAGAGCTCAACAAACTCGTTGAGCCCATTTTTCACGATCTGGCTGGGCGTGCGTCCAATGACCCCATTTTTAGCGCTCACCCTGAACTGTGTCTTTGGAAAGAGGCAAGACGCCTGCGCGGCACCATTCTCGACGACCTGCCGCCCGACAAAGCGTCCTTTGCAAATGATGTTTCCGCATCGGTGCTCGAACCGGTCCGCGCTTTGCACACCCATCTCACGAGCACTATGGCGCTCAATGTCAAGGACTCTGACGGCCATTCGCGTATCCAGGGGTTCGGCGCAAGCATTGCAGTCCTCAAAAATGCAGATGATCCTGTATTGAGGCGCACGACTTTTGAGGCGATGAATGCTTGGTTCGCATCGCACTCTCCGAGCTTTCTGGATGTTCTCAACGCTCACACAGGATTTCACCTTGCGCTCTTAAAACTTGCCGGAGAAGAGCTCTTTCCCTATGTCATGCGTTCTGAACGCATGGATCTGCGCGTCTACCGAGCACTCTTTAACGCCTTGGAGGCCCGGCTGCCGCGCATTCGGCTGGCTGTTTCGCTTCGGCAGCGCGCTTTCGGCGATGGTCCAATCAGAGTTTGGAATCTCCTCTCGCCGTCGCCAGACGCGCTATATACAAAAGGCCGATTTTTTTGGGATGCCATTGAGGATCTGAAACTCGCCTTTGCCCAGCTCGACCCAGAATTCACCAAATTCCTCGACACTGCTGCGCATTCGGGCTGGATTGACGCACATGGTCAGTCGATGAAAACCGGCGGCACTTGGTGTGATGATCTGCCGGCTCTCGACGCCGTCAGGATTCTTGCAAACTATCTTCCCACGCTCTCGGGTGAAGCGGCATTGTCACATCTCCTTGGCGCGGCCTGGCATATGCAGGTGCTTCACCAGGCCCCCGCTCCTGCGCGAGTGCCGATGCTTGCAATGACGGAACTCGCCGGAAACTTTAGCGAAACCATTCTTTCCCGGTCGCTGCTCCGTGCCGCGGTGAATACGCCGGAAGAAAAACTTCACCGCTGGCAGATGCTCAAACGTCTCACCAACTGCCTGCTCACGATCCCTGCGCGCCACCGTCTTTTGAAGCACATTCTCCTTGAACGTCAGAAAGGTCTGCTGTCGCTCGAAACGGTAAACAAACTATCCGTCGAGTCATGGCGTCACTATTTTGGGGACGCTTCAGTGGGCGAAGACCGCTATGTCTGGGCCTATAAAACGCACTTCTATCGCACGCAGCCCGTCTTCTACGATTGGCAATACACCTTTGGTTTTCTGCTCTCACAAGTGCTGGCTGATCAGTTCGAGCTGCACGGATCCAGCGCCTCCGGAGCCAACCTCAAATCAGTATGGATTGACAGCGCCACGCTTCCCGCCAACGACTTTGCGGCGAAACATTTGCACGCTGACCTTGCCAGTCAGGCTTTCTGGCTCAGAGCAGTAGACCGTGCGCTTCTTCCTGTCACGCGGCTTGAAAACAAGCCAGATTATTTCTCTTCATAGACGGTCACCCGCCCTGCAGGAGAGGAAACCAACACCGGCGGGGAGATTGCTGTTATAGGCTTCTCGAGTGAGTAACACAGTGAATGAATGGCGGTCCTCGATTCTGCGGATGAATAGTCTAGGCAATCCTCTTGCGTAATTCGACGACTCCAAACGCCTTGCAAATCGCTATTAAGGCTCTTCAGGATGTCCCAAGCCCTCAGCAGGATAACGAAAGGTATTTTCAGTCGATTAGCTTCCAAGTTCTCTAAAGTTAAATTCACATCAAAACAGCTAGACCATGCTTGTCTAATACATTCATTAAAACGATAACCGATGGAATTATTGGATTTTTCCCGCATTCCCATTTTGAAATAGTGGAAACAGATGTACCCAGGAGCTGCCCTAGCGCCGCCTGAGATAAATTTAATTTTCGGCGAATCTGAGCAAACTGACGTCCATCCATTTCTGTTGACACCGCCGCCATTGGAAACTGCGCACTAACACGTTCATATTCTTTTTTATCAATAAATTTCTGAGCATAGAGAATTTCATTAATATCATTAATACTCTCTCAACGCATCTGACATTTTGACAGACATCTTAAACTCCTTGAGTTGTCGAAGATTCATCTAAAATCCGAACTAAAGAACCATTTGCAATCAATTTTTCGATAGCCGCACCTTCTGCTCTAAAAGAAGTACAGTTTGCTGTTTCAAACATCGTAATTGATCACTAGGAATATTGACAAGATCGCTCTTTTCCAAATTGCCAGAATAAACCATCTCCCATTGAAACGACTAGCAATAATTGTTCGCAAACCGCCCGATTTACCTCGTCCTTCAATAGGGATACGTTTTTTATATAAATTTGAACCTAAATCAGCATCTGTCAACCCTGCTGCAATTTCGGCACAGGCTGCTGCCATCATTGCATCCGAGCAATGAAGTTTACGCATTGCCCTCGCAACTCCTTTTAAAGCCAAAATTGCCATCAACCATCACCATATGATGAGGAGATATAGTATGAAATACTATAGCATGAAAGCCTATCTATTACGTACTTCACTATCACGATCCCGCAGAACTGCTTGGAAGATAACCTGACAACCCACAACTTCACGCATTCGATCGAAAGCAAGCCCCCGAACCCGAAGATCCGAGGGCCAAAGCGATGCCGCATCTTTCCAATGCGGCATGGCAGAGATTGTTTTTTGAAACTCGAGCGGCTTAGAAGCGATAGCTCATGCCGACCGAATAACGGTAGTCTTCTTGATATTCCGAACCATTCGCGCGTTCAAGCGTGCCGTAGAAATTGAGGTTCTTCGACGTGTTGAACTGAGCGCCGATACCGTAGGAAACCCAAGTTCCGCCGATGTCAACGCTGAGATCACGGGAGACGCTGCCGAGCGACGCCGTGTAGTCTGCATCCCCCAGGAAATCGTGATTGACGGATGCATGAGCGTAGACCGTACCAGCACCATCAGCGAAAGACGCACCGATACGAGCACCGAGACGGCCAACCAGCGTCTGGAAGTCATCCTGCTCAACTCTCACGTCATTGGCACCGGTGAAATCATCACCCTTTACGAAACCGTAAGCGAGTTCGGCCTGAGGTTCAACATAGAACGTGTCGTTGAGCTTCCAGTGGTAGCCCACTTCAGCAGAAAGTCCGAACGTCGTGTTGTTATAGGACCCCTTAAATTCGCTCGCATCGCTGTAGGCAGTGATATCCGTTGAAAGACGGCCAATACGACCCACAAAGTCAACGTACGCTCCGCAGTCAAAGAACCCGGAGAGGTACGCCGCGAGCGAATAGCCGTCAGAATCAGCGGAGCCGTTGGAGAATTTGCCTTCACCGTCCGTGTAGCTGAAAGCACCGCCCACAAGCCAGGTGTTGTTGATGCGGTAGTCACCGCCCGCTTGAATCGAATTGGCTTTGAAGTCAATCGACACATTGTCGTCGTAGGAGCTGTCGTAGCCGTAGACGCGGGCCCAAGCACCAATCGTCGTCGAGGAATCACGAACGTCGCCAAGGCGCTGGCTGATGTGGTTCACTTCGTTGCGCCACTGGACAAGCGTCATGGCGTTGTAGTTGCCGAAAGCATCCAACGACTGGTTTGTCGTGCGGGAGGTGATATTGCCATCGTTGTCAGCAGTCCAGGTGTCGGAAAGAGCACCGCTTTGACCAGCAAAACTATAGGAACCGACCTTCTGGTTATTAGTGATGTTAGTTACGCTTTTCAGTGCCGCCGCAGCTTCTTCAACAGAATTAAACGTATCGTTCAGTGTAGAACCAGCAGTTACAGCCAAATTATTACTCTGGTTGTCTGAAACGTAAACCGTTGATTTGGCATCATTGAGAGTAATTGAAGAGGTTCCTGTGCCGGTCAAAGTGTTGGCATTGAAGTTGCCGCCATGCATTATAACATTGGAATTATTTAATTCCAATTTGCCATTAGATTCAGATTTACCATTGGAATTAATATTGCCTTTAGCTACATCAACAGTAGCGTTAGTAAAGCCTACAGTGCTTGTTTCAACAGTTCGGACGGCATCCTGATTACCGCTCAATGTTACGTTGGTTTTTGTTGTACCCTTTTCATCTCCGGCAAATTGGATATTTGCTCCTGAATCAGCAAGTACCGCAGCTGAGGAAGCGCCCGTTACGTTAATTTTAGGGGCATAAATATTTAAATTATTGGGAGAATGTATGCCTTCTTTGTTTGTTGCCCGAATACCAGCAGAGTCGCCATTGATGACAATTTCTTCTTCAGCTGAAAACTTGGAAGTCGAACCTATAGTCGACTCAGCTCCATTACGCACCTGATCAATGCCATATGTAGCACCATTTAAAGCGAGCTTCTTTTCAGCATGAAGTTCAACGAAGGCGTTCCCAGGTCTCGGATCATTAGGATTCCACGTTTGGTCCTGATCATAAATTTTTACTGCTACGCCTTTTTTCGACGTAATAGAAACATTAGTAGCATTAATCGTGACAGAGGAAGACTTATCGCTCAGTCCATTTTGAATGAGACCAGCCAAAACTGCCGCACCATCAGACTCGATAACAATATCTCCTCCGGCAGTTAATGAAACGGAGCTACTAAATTTTCCGCTATCATTCACGGTCGGCTGGCTCATGATGGCATTACCGTCTGACGAAAGAAGTTTTATATTTCCGCCAGCATAAATCTCAATTGTTCCGCCATAAGCATGGACAGGAATCGGATCGGTACTTTGACCTCCCTTAGCTATTCCTGAAGTAGTAATGCTTATGTCTCCGGATGTGTTAACAACCGTTGTTTTACCCTTTCTTGCAATAACCCCTACTACATCGGCTTGACCAATGGTCTCATTAGTCAAAGAGATTGATATCGATGACCAGTTCTTGACTGTTACATTGTTATTTTGACCAACAATCCCATATTTATAATTGCCATTGATAACAAGGGAGTCCCCATTGCCAGAATGATCACTAGTAATACCAAATTTGTCTGAGTTGTTGCCATTATATGAAAGGGTTTCGGCGTTCCCCCCCCCCCGACAGTCATCAATGAAGCCACCAAAATGGCAATGTATGTTTTCTTCATTCGAATCAGCTCCAAATCTAATTCAAAGCAAGAACTTAGAGACCGCCCGGCAGGGCGCAGTCTTCAAGCCGCAAAGAGTTCGTCGGAACGCCTGCACAGTTTCTGTTTGCGCAGTGTTTTCCTTTAGTAGCGAACCTCTTGCAACTCTACGTGCTCCTTCCAATTTCAGCAATAAATAAACATTTGTATTCGCATAGCAACACTAACGTCTTTATTTGATTAAATTGATGAAAACAAAACACATGGATCTTTAACCCTCCATTTTTCGATCACTTTGTTGCTGTTTCAACACTTCTGTTTACCATCTCAATCCCATAAAACAGTACTGATGACGTTCTAAATGTTTATGTCAGTATCCTGAGATCGTTTGATGGCCATGTCATTCTTGACCGTTGTCGAAGATAGGAGCGTTGGATTATCTGACACGATCAGGCCTCGATGCCCTGAAGCAGACAGGCACATACGAAAATGCCAGGGAAAACGCCGGTTTATATACACCAACTTCAGCTTGTTGGAGGTCCAATCGTCACTGACAATCGGATCGTCCTTTCGAGCCAGCTCCAATATCTTTGGTTTCGAAGTTGGCCCACACGTTCGCGCCTTTGGCGCGCTGCGTAAGGACGGAGGTTCGAGCAATAACGGCGTCAGCCCTTTGATGGACAGCAGGGGCAAGAAAAAAAGTCACTGCAGCCAGACTTCTGCAAGGTGAGAAGTTGACCTACCCTGTCAGACGTTGTTTCGTGTTTCATCCCATATACCAGCTTCAGGCCTATTGCGACCGAAGCGATAACGATAAAGAGCAATGCCAGGTACTCGAAGGTCGTGGTGTTCAGTAAACAACATTACGACTATTGCAGCGAGTAAAAACACACGAGCAGTTTTGTTAAATGATCAGTGGCGAAGTCTCTCGCAGACGTTCACTGGAACAGTTAATGGCGATGCACTATTAACGCAGTCAACCGCCGCTTAAGTTGCCACAATCCCCTTCTGCCGCCACTGAAGCCACACCGGTGAGCGCAGAGGAATAAAAACATGCTTCATATGAAGCATCCCTATGTGCCATCTGATGATTGGCTTACTTCGAACGTGCCGTGATACTTCATCAAACTCATTTGCAAAGGAACTGCTTGCACAGTGAACCAAAGACATAGCATTGTGGCAAGCGACTGCAGCCTAGCTTTGTCGAAGGAAACGGTCTTGACAGCAGCCGTAGGGACAGCAGGTACAGCGTAAGACGACTCGTCGCTCTCGATCCGGTCCATCCTGCTCACCTGGATTCTTAGGTAGAAAGATTTCGAACGTGAAAATCCGTTTAACTGTCGTTTGCGTAATTTTTTTGAATGAGATGGTGCAGTCGACCTATTCAGGCCGCTTAATCCAGAGCACTCAGCTGAACGTTCCTTCAGATTTATTTCGCTGATTGATCCTTGTGCTTTTGAGCCTCCCGCTTCTCTTTGCGGCATACGTATACATAGAGAATCATGAGAATAATCCCAAATAACGACAACGACCCAGCAATCCAGCAATAAGCAGTTTGTCCGTCAATCAAAGCAGTTTCTCCAAAGTCATGCGGCGAGTGACAATCCCAAAAGCAGAACCGCCAAACAAAAACGAAATTATTACGGGAATAGCAAAGATAGTACGTAGGGATCGGGATCAGAAAAACCGCATGCTGCAACAGGCTTGCAATTCTCAAAAAAATTATCACATCGGCAGCAAGGCGTGATGAAACGCGGCTGAACGTTAAGTTATCCCATTTGCCATGAAACTTCACACTGAGCGAACCAACCAATGGGATGTTCGATACGTGGCATAACCCTGTAGACAAGAAGCAAGGCAGCATGCATGCCGCCTGCCCATCCATGCCTACCGCGGCCGGGCAAGGAATACATGGCGCAAGCCGTGGATGGAGCCTCTGCAAAGGGTGGAAAAAACGACAAAGCCCGCTTGCAGGCGGGCTAAGTCAATGAAGCAAGGAACGGTCATGACACACCAAACCCTTGCTTCGTGTTTGATCATACCACAGCACTTATCGATCGCGATTGACAGCGGCGTCCATCTTGATGGACTCTCGCTCGTTATCGTAATCGTTTTGTGGATTATGATCCGCAAGAAGCCTTAAGGCACAGGGGTCGTCCTTTCGGGACGGCCCCTCTTGCGTCAAACCCGAATATAGCTCGTCATCAAAACCACAAATTTTCAGGAAAGGCGCTTAATCTTTCTCGGTCCTTTTCAGCGACGTTGGCTAAACAAGTACGACAAACTCATACGGTTTTCGTGTCAGCATGTTGATTCTCTAACTATCAGCGGAACTCCTGTGCGTCATGCTGACGCCGCGCAGATCCCGGTCGCTCTTCCAACTAATGCTGAAGACTGTTTCGCAGAAACGTCCGAAAGATTAGAAGATCAAAGCAACGGGTTTTGCCTGAACCCATCGTGCCGATAATCGGCATCTGACCTTCTGAATGTGACACGGGCTGAAAGGCTTTCTCCTGACGCACCACCGCATCGTGAATCCAAGGCTGCTGCCGATTGTTCTGCAGCAGCTCTGCCGGTGAATAGTCACCGCTGGGCTCCTCCTTTCCTTTGGGGTTTCCGCTGTCCGGGAGGAGCCGTTCTGCGGCTTGCTTAACGCCGCGTCGTGGTTAGATACCAAGCGATCACAAGGACCACCGCCAGAACACCGTCAACATGAATGTCACCGGTGCACACGAGTATCGTGTGTGGCATAATCTCCCACGAGGACAGAGATGCTCCGAACATCACATATCTCCTCATGTTGGCAAGCCCGGTGTTGAGACCACCGGGCTTCGTCGTAATAACCTCTTGCGAGGACCTCAACGGACGGAGCCGTTGTTCTTTGCTAAGAGCGGATTGTTAAGCTCAAGAGCTCCGAACCAAAGAGGCAGAGACTGACTCGACAGATTCATCCTGTTTCGTGGTTCCAAAATTATACAGAAAATCGATTCATTGTTTACTATCGTTTTTCTTTCTCCTAGGCTTCAACATTGAACGCTTGCTGGAACTCATCAATTATCTAATTGATGTGTAAAGAGTATTGGAGATTTTTTGCTTGTCAGCAAATACCTTCTGAACAAACGTTCCTGCAGATCTATTACCGTTGCTTGAGCATTGCATTCACCAATTCATCTGCGGCCTGCTGAGTTCAGTTTCTTCTGCGCCAATGCCGAACCGTTGGACAGATGATTTCCAGAGTCTTCCATTCCGAGACGGATCCTTCGAATCAGAAAAAATCACTAATAGTGGAGCCCGGTCACAGAACCGGATGATGCGTATGGAATGTCGACGCAACACATCTGTTATTTCAAATTATGGGTTGGAGATACGAGACAAAAAGCACGATCATCACTACCAACCGACCGATTGGACCGATTGCACAATTGGGGCTGGTTTTAGGCGATCCGATGGCTGCAACCGCAATCTCGACCGTTTGATGCATCCCTGCACTGCCATTGCAATCAATGGCGACAGCTACAGGCTGAAAGAACACAAGCTAAATAAATTGCTTAATAACCTACAAGCTGCAAAGGAATTAAAACCTAAGCGGCATGACTGCAGGGGGCAAGATTTGTCCGCTAGGGGGTCAACTTACCTGACCGTTGACAGGCTTTGATACTCGCGATCCGTCACCAAAATCACTTTCGAGAAATCAAAACCGGCATCCTTCATGCGGAAAACAATTTCCCCAAAGGCTGTGACATCAGGGATTGAGCCTTCATAGGCATGGGCGAAGACAATGTCCCCAGAGTCTTGGTCGCAAACAAAAGTGAAATTGAGTACCGGCAATTCCGGATCACGTTTGGCATGGCCGTAGGCGACATCCGCGATCGCAGCGGAATATGACGAAATCGTGGTGTTGTCCAACGCATAGTGCACGCAGTCTGTGCCGGACATCTTTTCGATCTTGCTTTGATGCCGCAGATGGAAATAGCGCGCAAAGTCCTTGGGCGTAACTTGGCTCAATACTTCGCTGATGCGCTGGCTCTTCAGAGCAGGACCATGCGGCAAATACACACTGGCCCGCCAATCCTCCATGGCAGCCATGGAGTTGCCGCCGTCTAATTTGTAGATCGCCAGATTGAGCAGGCTGCGGACATCCTCTTTGATGATCTCGTGCAGATGCTCGAGCACCTGTGACTGCGCTGCCAGTCCAAAGCCCAAGTGAACCCTAAGCTGCGGGTATCGCACAACGCGGTATCCATTTCGTCTAAATTTTTCCCCGGGCGTACGTAGAGGCCGAATTACTCCGTCGTCCAGGAGGGCTCTGCGTCATACACGCCGGGCAAACCAAGGCGGACGGCGATTTGCCGCTGCCGCTTGGTAATTTCCTGCCATCGACAATGACCGTCGCTGTCGTAGACAACGCGGATCGAGCTCAAATAGTTTCGAATCTGGTTGAAGGTCATTTCCTTTGCCAACGGCGCAAGCACCTTGACCTCCCCCTTTTTTGTGGTTATCGTGGTCTCCTCCCGCATGCGGCGATACAGCTCGTTGAGGATCGTCATGCAACAGAAACTCACAATGAAGCGCCCCTCAGTCGTGGCATTTGAATGAGTTCGGACAACATCCATTTCCGAGTAAGTCTTGCCGGCTTTAAAGCTTTTCTCGATGCTGTCCCGCATCTGGTAATCCAGCAAAGCGTCTTTCGCAGCACACTCGAATGTCGTGACATTGCAGAAGAATCCGAAGTATCGAACTTCCGCATCAATGGCATCGTCATTGCGGACAAGTTGATCCCTGCCGGGTTCGGGCAGCCTGCCGTTCACCTTGTTATAAAACTTCATCAGCGGGCTTTTCTGAACGGCTGAATCACCTGCCTGTGCAAGTGTCCACTGACTTTCAAAACCATCCAGTTTTGCGTAGAACTGTTCGTTCTGGTTGTGCGACATCATGTCGCTGCGGTAAACGTGAACCCACACCTTTCTTTTATTCCCGTCATGGCATTCAAGCTCCATGGGGACAGTTGTACCCCAGCAGGGTTGACCCACGATGCGGTTGGAGTTCATCCAGAGGGAGCTCATGGCGGTCTCCATCGCTTCACGAACCCAGGCGTTGCCGATCTTGGCGGCCATCACGATACGGGCGTTGGCGTCGCAGAAGCGTGCGATGTTGTCCAAACTGCAATAGCCACGGTCAAGAACAGCCGCAAAAACGCGCTTTTTATCTGCGATTTCATCGAAACGAAAGAGCATGTCCGGAACAGTTGAAACGTCCGTTATGTTTCCGGGCAGGATTCGGAACAGCACAGGCATGCGGCTTTTTTGACCAAGCAGCACGATCAAGCCGATTTGCGATTGGAATCCGCCTTCCTTACCTTTGCCGAACTGAGCGTCGGTAATGTCTACTGCTTCGGACGCAATTTCAGTCGCGTCAAATGACAGCAGTTCGTCTTCCGGCAGTCGGTCAAGACGCGCACCGAAGAATGTCTTGCGCCGCGCAGGTTCGGCGACGAGAGAACGAAACAGTTCGGTAACTTCCTTTCCGGTAAGCCGCTGGTTGTAAGGAAGGAGCTTATCCTCCGACCATGAATCAAACAAATAGGCCGCGTTGAACGATGTGTTAAGCCAGTGGAATGCAAGAGAAAGAACGGCATTCGCCCGGTCTTCTCCCCAGACACGGATCAGATCCTCCAGAAGTCCCGTCTTCTGCGCAATTGCGTAATAGAGCGGCAGTTCTCCGGCGGTACGCATTTCCAACGCAGAAGGCGCACTCGATGCTGCCGCCTCGGCCTTGTCGGCGACCGGAACAAGCCGTCGAGCCCCGTTTCGTTTGAAGTGCTTCTTGTAGGACTCGGTATCGTAGTAGACGTTGTCGATGATATAGCCGAGATAGTGACGTCTCTCAAGGCCGCGCTGCTTCTCTTTGTTCCAGTAGTACTCGCGTTCAACCACACGAAGGAACCGGCCGTCCTTGACAATCTTGGCATTGGGATTGTCAATCGGGAAGTTTTTTATCGTGCGAATGTCTACATCCGAACTGGTCTTTTCCATGATTTTTTGCCCCTGCAACATACGTACGCAATTATACCACATAATACGTATGTTTTGAGTAAAAAAATGACTGACTTTCAGCAAGTTAATCGCAAAAAAGTCAGTCTCTACGTACGGTCAGAGAAAAATTTGCACATTTCGGCAGCCGCTGGTTTAGGGACGGGAGCGTCCGGAAAATCTCGGCGGTAGACTGCTGCCTCATCGACCAGAGTCTTATCCAGGCCGAAATAAAAGGTTCCTTAGGCGTACTGAGGAAATTCAGTACGAAATTTGGCGGTGATATTGACGACGGAATCGGCTGCTAAGCGGCCGACATACTTGCGGGCTGAGCGTTTTGATTTCCTGGTGACCGGATCCCACTGCGTTTGATAGGCGTAGATGTAGCACAAGCCCTTGGCATTGGTTTCCTTGGTGAAATACCACTTGTCGCTAGCCTTTTTCATCATCAATCCCGCTAACAGATACCTAACTAAAACATAGGTAACGTTTTAGCGGAAAAGAAATCCCCTAAAAGCGTATGGCGTCATTTTCACGAAATTAGCTCAGCAAAACAACAGATCCTTGACTTTGATCACAGGAGGTAGAGATCTATTATTCATGAAATTAGGTTTCTTAATCGTCCGTCAATCTCCAGGCTTTAACCTTTTCTTCATATTCATTGAATTTCATAAATAATGCCATTTCAACCTTTTGCTTATCATCCCCTACAAGATGAAAACAGTTATCAGTTTCGTCGTTAAGAACTTCAACGATTTGTTCAATGAGATCGAGATAAAGACGATAACTTTCTTGCAGACTAAGCTCGAAAACCCCTAAACTAACGCCATCGTTTATTTTTCCAAGCAATCTTGCAATGAGATTGCAATATGCATATTTAGAATCCAAATTGGACTTGGAATTTAAACGTTTAGATAGAGGAATAAAGAAATATTGGCTAATTGTTTCATCATGACTGATCAAAATATAATTTAAGACAAATGCAACATGGTAATCGTAAATAAAATATTTATCTGGACGTTGAAATGCCAACACTTTAGACCAAGAAGCGACGCTTTCGGAAAGACTACAAAGGGATTCTGCAGACTGAGTTGCATATTTTAATATGGTTTCCTCATTATTTCCTAGAATTCCGCCCCACTTGAGAACAGCTTTAGTCCATTCCACTTTTTTTCCATCAATTTCTATTTGGTTTTTATTTTCTTTATCGATAATGGAAGCAAAACGTCCACACATTTTCCGCTTAAACCTCAATGTTTCATTACCATCTAATTTCTTTCCTTTAGGAGGCCACTCATAAATATTAAGAACATTAAAAATGTAGTTATCTTTCTTTAATTCTTTGACAACAATCTGAGCCAACTTATTGATGTTAATGGAAATGTTACTGCTTGCTAGTTTATTTTTAGACATGAACGCTTCCCCTTATTGATATGACCCACTTCAAACAGTACTTTAAGATAATGCTGTCCGAAACTTATTCATAAACTGTTTTATTGACAGTATAACTGTAATTGTCGTTAGTGTATTCACTGTATATCCTCTCAGTCATTTTGTCATATAAAGCAAAGATCTCGTCATTCATTAGTAATGACTTTGCATCGGTCTCTATGATGCTATCGGCTTGTCCATGCTGATTAGCGGCAAATACCTTATCTGCCAGGAATTGCGTTCGAAAGCACTGTGAAGCTTTCAACATTGACTGAGCATAATAGGGAAACTACCACCTTCGCAGATATTGGCGAGTCTAGCAACACTGCTCGATAAAATACCTAACAAATTCGGCTTGCGCAGCTACACGAACAGCCTTAGCTCAACAACGAATTCAGAAAAATCTAAACCATCATTTCAAACAACCTAACAAGGATACTTTAAATATTTATATAAAATAAAAACCCACTTTCTTCCAAAAGTGGGTTATGTTCATTTCATGATTTTTATTCGTCTTCTAGACACATTGATGACGCGTCTTGAAGTATTTACATCGGCTCAAAGGAGATCTGAAGAGAGCTTGTAAATAGGAGCGGCAACATAATTAGTGACCTGCAGCTCATTTTCGCTAAGATAGTCAAATTAAGTCGACAACATAGCTTACTTCCATCAAAGATGACAATTAACTATGTGATATCAATATTTAGCAGCACCCCATACTTCGGCCCAAGTACCAGTTAAGGCGCCCTTCGCATAGTCTACGACACGGTTTTCGAAGAAATTGGTATGGGTTACGCCCAGCATTGCATCAACCCAGGGAAGCGGATTTGTTGTACTTTTAAAAATACCCTTCAAACCGAGGCCCATTAACCGACGATCAGCAATGTATCGAATATAGGCACGAACATCTTCACGGGTAAGGCGCTTCATTTCGGAAACACCGAAAGCCAAATCGATGAATTTGTCTTCAAGATCGACCATCACTTCCGCGATGCCGTAAATCTTGGCTTTAAGCTCATCCGTCCATAACTCCGGATTTTCCGTAATGTATTCACGGAAAATCTTCGTCATCGATTCAGTGTGAAGCGTTTCGTCTGCGATGGACCAGGCAATGATCTGCCCCATACCCTTCATCGTGCCGCAGCGCGTGAAATTGAGAAGCATGACAAAGCTCGAGAAGAGCTGCATGCCTTCGGTAAAGGCGGAGAAAGCGGCAATCTGTGCTGCAAGATCGCCCTTGTCACGGCAGACTTCATTAAAGAAGTCATGCTTAGCCGCCATCGCTTCATACTGAAGGAATTCGTTATAAATCGACTCCGGAAGCCCGAGCGTCTCGATGAGATGCGAATATGCCGCAATGTGCACGGCCTCGCGAGCGGCGAAACTCGAAAGCATCATGCGGACCTCGGGCTGCTTGAAGCGCGGAAGATAAGAATTCACATAGGCCCCTGACACGTCAATGTCACCCTGCGTGAAGAACCGCAAAATTTTCGTGAGGAAGTCGCGCTCTGAATCCGTGAGCTTTTGCTGATAGTCCTTGACGTCCTCGAGCATCGGCACTTCTGTCCAGAGCCAGTGCATCTGTTCGGACTGCATAAACGCTTCATAGGCCCATGGATACTGGAAAGGCTTGTAGTAATCGCGTGACTCGAGAAGCCCGCCCGCCCTTTCCGCTTTGGCTGCTTCTCCGGCCAGTTCCGTCATCGGCTGATTGATCTTTTCGTCTTCCATCATTTTCTCTGCTTACCTTATTTCAAATGCTTCCATCAGCGGCCGACAAAACTCAGCCTTCACAGGCGAGACACGTCGAATTGTCAGCCACGGCCCGCATATCGATTTCATCCTCAATGCGCTTGCGTTCAGCCTTCACGCCGACGCGGTCAGCCTTTCTCAGCTTGTCCGAGCGGTTGTAGTAAAGGCTCTTCAAGCCTTTCTTCCAAGCCAGGAAATGGCAGGCATGAAGGTACGCAATCGATACGTCTGGCGGGAAGAACAGATTGACGCTCTGTCCCTGGTCGATGAACTCCTGCCGGTCAGCCGCCAGCTCAACGATCCAGCGCTGATCAATTTCAGGAGCCGTCTTGAAAACATCCTTCACATCCTGCGGAATATCGTCGCGATGCTGGATGGAGCCGTCGTGAGCGATGAGATCTGCCCACACCTCCTCCGTATCGAGTCCGAGTTCGGCAAGCTTGGCTTTGAGGAACCGGTTTTTCATGATGTAGGCGCCGGAGATCGTGTCCTGACGATAAATGTTGGCGCGATACGGCTCGATAGAGGGCGACGTGCCGCCCATAATGAGCGAGGACGATGCATTTGGCGCCACTGACATCCAGTGCGAGAAGCGCCGCGAAACGCCGGAATCGGCTGCATCCGGGCATGCGCCGCGCTCTGCGCAGAGCTTCTTGTCGGCCTCTGCGCAGGCTGTCCGAATCATCCGGAAGACCTGCTTATTGATGGACTTGGCCGCCGCACTCTCAAAGGGCACCCCTTTCTTCTGCAGATAGGCATGGAACCCCAGCGCGCCAAGTCCAACCGAGCGTTCACGCATGGCCGAATACCGTGCGCGGGCGATTTGATCGGGAGCATGGTCAATAAAGTACTGCAGGACGTTGTCGAGGAGCTCCATGGCGTCGGTGATGAACTGCTGATTGTTCTTCCACTCGTCGAAATATTCGAGATTGAGCGACGAAAGACAGCAGACCGCCGTACGGTCATGAGAGGTCGGCAGGAAAATTTCCGTGCAGAGATTGGAGCCGTGAATGCTCAGTCCCTTGTCCTTAAGCCAAGACGGAAGCGCCCGGTTGGCGGTGTCAATGAATACCAAATAGGGCTCACCCGTATGCATGCGCATCTCAAGGATGCGCTGCCACAAATCACGCGCAGATACTTTGGCCACTACCTCATGCGTGCTCGGATGACGAAGCTCCCACGTGTCATCGTAGGAACTGTCGCGCATTGACGCTTCAATCTTTTCCATGAATGCGTCAGAGAGATTCACGCCGTGGTGAAGATTCAGCGCCTTCATATTCTGGTCGCCCGTAGGCTTTCTCATCTCGATAAAGGGGATGATGTCCGGATGATCAATATCGAGAAAGGCCGCATAAGAGCCGCGGCGCGTAGAACCCTGACGATAGGCAAGGCAAGCGGCGTCATAAACCTTCAGATGCGGCATCACGCCGACGCTTTTTTCGTCGGCGCTGCGGATGCGGACATGAATGCCCACGCCGCCGCCCAGCATGGAGAGCCAGTTGACTTCGGAGAGCGTATCGACGAGCCCTTCAGCACTGTCCTCCATATAGGTGAGGAAGCAAGAAATGGGAAGTCCCTTCTTTGAACGGCCAAATGAAAGAATCGGCGTAGAGAAGGAGAGCCAATGACGGCTCGCATAATCGTAGATGCGCTGAGCATGCTCGGGGTTGCTGCCGAAAGTTTCCGCCACGAAGGCAAACCGTTCCTGCGGGCTTTTTTCGCTGCTGCGCATATAGCTTTCACGCAGACGCATGAGGCCGAGTTCGTCAAAGAGCTTATCTCGCTCAAAGTTCATTTGTACCGCCATGACGGCTCCCGAAAATACATTGAAAAAGGACGTCGGCGGTGAAGCAGCAGTGCTGGATGCATCGTTTCTGAGACGACAAACGAGGGATCAGATCATTTTGACTGACCGACCTCAATAGCCCTTATAAAAGGGTTTTATCATCAAAGAACCACCATATCTTGTGGTTGGACGTCGTTGCGAAAAGTTTGGGAATCTTAGCCTTTGGAGGGCTCAAACCGCAAACTCCGGCGTCGACGCAAAGGCGGTAGTCATGAAATCTTGAAAGCGTTTTCGCACCAAACATCCCGTTGATTCACCGCAGGTGGCTAAGGCGTCATGCCGCATGCCTGCAACTGTAAGAAGATGTACTCGTTTGCAATCTTCATGAAGAGTACCGCTTGATGGGGCTGAACACGGGTATAGTAGTAGAAACGCTAAGCTGCTTCGGGGGTGCTCAACGCTTTGCCCCCAGAGCTCTAACTGCTCAAATTCACTTTATGGAGCCGAAAATGGCCGAGATTCTCAATGTTGATGAAAAGAATTACGATGAAGTCGTTTTGAAAAACGAGAAGCCCGTGATTCTCGCGCTGGGTGCTTCGTGGTGCGGCGACTGCCGTCGTGCGCGTCCTTTCTATGAACGTATGGCTCAGGACTATGAAGGCCGTCTGGTCTTTGCTTCTGCTGACTCTGACGCCTGCCCCAACCTCAAGAAGGAACTGGGCGTTCAGCACATCCCGACCATGGTGATCTTTAAGAACGGCAAGCCGCTTGACGGCCGCCTTGTTGAAGTGAAGACGCCGAGCGAACTCAAGGCCTTCATTGATGCGGGTCTTGCCGCCTAAACGCTCGACTTTTCAAGCCTTTCGCTGACCGTTTCGCTGCGGCTCGGCGTATGCTTCGCAATCCCGTCCACGACAAAACGTGCGGCGGGATTTTTCTTGATCTGCGAAGCACGGTTTACGGGCCTGCCGCAGATCCATTGAATCGCCTCTTTCATTCCGCAACAGTGTTTCCGCTATGCTCAGCAAAGGCTTTTTGACGATCGGGCTCCTCATCATTTCGAACGTCTTCATGACGCTCGCCTGGTACCTGCACCTCAAGCTTCAGGCCGCAAAGGTCATCTCTTTCTGGCCCGTTTGGGCGGTGGTGCTCTTTTCCTGGTCGATCGCACTCTTTGAATACTCCTTCCAGGTGCCCGCCAACCGCATCGGCTTTGACGGCAACGGCGGGCCCTTTTCACTTCTCGAACTCAAAGTCATTCAGGAAGTCATTACGCTCACAGTATTCACCCTCTTTTCAATGCTGCTCTTTGGACTCAAGCTGCAGTGGAACCATCTCGCCGCCTTTTTCTGTTTGGTGATGGCGGTGTGGTTCACCTTCCAAAAGCCGTGAGCCTGTCCGTTTTTGTGTTTCTGTAAAGGAACGGATCTTAAATAAACAGCAGCAAAGGCGCTTTCCGAAGCTGACCAGAAAGCGCCTCATGCATCGAGAAAGGATAAGCGCAGTCTTTAAGCGTGCTGCTGCGTCAAGCCTGCAGTCTGCTGGAGCTTCAAGAGCGAAAACACGTTGAGCGCCGTGACGCGCAGGTTTTCCGAGGCCCTCGCCATCGCTTCGGCCAGTGTGCAGGGTTCCTGCACAATCGGGAACACTGCGGCAACGCCGCTGGCGCGAAGCTTTTCCCAGGAAGCCGGATCGAGCTTGGCGGAACCGGACAAGACGATGACGGGCTTCCCGGCGGCACGCCGAGCGATGCCCTGCACGGCTTTTCCGCCGGCCGTTTGGCCGTCGACAGAACCTTCCCCCGTGACGATCAAATCAGCCGTCTTCACCAGATCGTCAAATTTCATCAAGTCAAGGAGCGCATCAATTCCAGAAGCAATGCGACCGTTGAGGAAGCAGGCCACACCCGCGCCCGCTCCGCCGGCTGCGCCGCCGCCCGGCAGGGAATTGACCTTCGCGCCCTGCTTTTCAAAGAGTCCAGCCACAACACGAAGCCCGGCATCCAAACGCTTCACTTCATCGGCGTCGGCACCTTTTTGCGGTCCAAAGACATAAGCCGCGCCGTTAGTGCCGTACAAGGGATTTTCCACGTCGCACAGCGCCTCAATGCGCGGAGCATTCTTCTGAAAAAAGAACCCGTTGAGCCGAACGCCCTTCACCAAATGAAGCGTTTCACCCACCGGGAGGAAGGGCTGCCCCTTAGCGTTGAGGAATTGGGTGCCGAGCGCCGCCGCCATGCCGCAGCCCATATCGGTCGTGGCCGAGCCGCCTAAGCCCAGCACAATCCGTCGATGCCCGACCTGAAGCGCATGCGAAATCAGCTGGCCCACACCATATGTAGTAGTGCGCATCGGACTGAAGCCAGGAAGCCGCTGTCCCAGACCAGCGGCTTGAGCGAGCTCAATTACAGCCGTATTGCCCACCGACAGGTAGCGCGCCTGTACGGACTGACCGCAGGGGCCCGTTACAGGAAGCGGAAGATAAGCGCCGCCCACAGCCGCCTTGACCGCCTCGAGCGTGCCTTCGCCGCCGTCTGCCGCAGGAAGCTTGACGACCTCAGCATCGGGCAGAACTTCATTGGCTGCGGCGCAAAGAATGTCGGCCGCCCGTTGGGCAGAGAGGCTGCCCTTGAAGCTGTCGGGGAGAAGAAGGATTTTCATATCAAAGAACTTTCAGCGGTATGGAGAATGTTTATAAGAATGCGTTCCGGACGACTCGGCAGCGACACGGCGGGTCTTGACGGTGAGCGCAGCAAAAACCAGCTTTTCAGCGGAGCCTCACTGCTCTGCGCCCTATGAGGGCGTCGTGATGCAGAACGTCCAAGATCTTTCAAAGATCTTGGACCATGCATTATCGCACCTCGCTTCGCGCATACGGCTGAGCATTCAAACCTTAGTACATCCTAAACATCAGCATGTCCGCGGGTTCGCTAGAATCCCAAGCAGTTTCAGAAAAAAATCAACCATGCAGATCATCGAAAGCAGCTCAGTGGCCGGAGTCATCAAACGCTCGTTTGACCGCCCGGGAAGAAACTGGATCAAACACATCGTTTTCCCGGACTTCCAGCGCCCATACTGCTGGTCCTTAAACGACATTCAGAAGATTCTTGACGATATTGACGAGCTTCGATATTCGCCTGACGAAGAGCGATACCGCGAAGAGGATGAATACTATCTGGGGGCTATCTGCATCATGCCGCTCCGCGACAGCGACAGTCCCGAGCATGCTCACGACATGGCGCTTCTTGACGGCCAGCAGCGGCTCACGAGCCTCATGATTCTGGCCCGCGTTCTCTATGAACGCGCTATGCGGAGCAAGACTGATGTCCTGCGAAGTTACGGCGCAAATATCGCCTGGATCATGGGGCGGAATCTCGTCTGGAAGCGAGCGTTTCTTTATCAGGAACCCGCAACCCTGCAGCATATCCGTCAAATCTATTTCGCCCTTGACCGAGAATACCGGCAGCTCGAAGCTGACGCGGCGCTCGACGACGCACAGAACGCCGGAGCACTGAGCTTTTACGAAGAAACGCTCCTGCGCGATCTCCGGCGATTTCGCTACATCCTCCTCTCAGGACGGCTTGCCGTCAACGTACTCCAGAGCCTCAAGGAAGCCGAACAATACTTTCAGGGCGAAAACAACCGCGGACTGCCGATGTCTCTCCTCGACATCCTCAAGGCTTATCACATGCGGTTTGAAACGGCTCCGGATCGTCAAAAGGAAATTCGGCGCATCTGGAGTGCTTTCAATGAATCGCCGCCGAGCGAATCCGACCGCGAAACGCACGATGACGAAGCTTCGAAGGCTGCTGCCGCCAGGCTCGCACAACGGAAATACGCCGTTGAAGCTCATGTCATCCCGGCGCTCCTGATGCGATGCGACATTGATCCTTGGCCGGAAAGCGCCAATAGTCCTCAGAATGCCGACTTGCTCAAAGGCATCATCGGCACTCATCGGCGAGACCGAATCGTTGACGGGAAACTATCTGCATCGAGCAACCAGCATCTCTTTGACTTGCTTGAACCCGTTCAGACCGGCATAGGCTTCTTCCGGATGCTCGACCAGTACCGCCGCATAGACGAAGCGCTCGACGAGCTCGAGCAAACGGCTTTTAATCCAGCGAGCGGCTTAAAGCTCAATAATGACCAGAGACTCATCCTCCGGCTTGCGCTCATTGCTTGGACTGACCGCTTTGCTCCGCGCACGGCTTTTATGAGCAGCGCCTCTTCACATGCCCTTGCCGCTGCGCTCGCAGCGGATGCCGAATTCCGCGCATTTGCCCGCCATTTTGCACGCTTTCTCAATCGGCTTCGCAACGCAGATAAGCAGATCCCGGGGGCATTTAACCGGCTCGACAAAGCTGCGCTGCTGCGATGCCTGCGCTACTGGAACGCACGCACGAATCTCATTTTTCTGCCGCACCGTTCAGCAACTCCCGCTGCATGCAAACGCTCGCTGCTTCAGGCGACAACACCGGAAGCGATGGCGCCCTACATCAAAAATACGACTTGGATTCAGCGCTATCGGCTTGCCTATGATATGGAGGCCGCTCTCGAGGCATCTGCAGCAGACACTGAGCAAAACACGACAGATGAGGCTTCCGACCATGAATAACACCGCAGCCCAAACGCCTGCTGCCCGTACCCAGCGCTTTTCTTCGAAAAGTCTCAGCATGGGTTCCCTCGGAACCGATCAGGCGCGCTACGTCATTCCGGTCTATCAGCGGCCTTATGCCTGGACTTCCGTGCAGGTGTCGCAGCTGATGCAGGATCTGCTGGACTTCTACCGCAGTCCCGATATTCAGAGCACCTATTCGCTCGGCACAATCGTCTGCGATGAGGAGACGCCCGGCGTTTTCTCCATTCTGGATGGTCAGCAGCGGCTCACGACGATTGACCTCCTGCTCGAGGAAATCAGCCGCCGACTCGATCGGCCGGCAAACGAGAAGCATAAGCGAATCATATCGGCCTACCGATATCTGAGCGGCATGGAAGCGAACTGCGAGAGTCCGCTGCCGGCCTGCACAGAACAAAGGAACCGCATTGCCGGTACGCTCACCGAATTCATCGAGCGTCAGGGACTGCGGGAAGATTTGGCGGCGCAGACCTTTCTCAGGGCTTTGGAAGCGTGCATTCACGATCGCGTGAGCATTCGACGCGTCGTAATACCGCTCTCCGACAAGGTCGAAAACGAAGCCCCTGCCATGTTTGAAATCATCAATATGCGCGGGCAGCAGCTCTCAGCACTCGACATTCTGAAGTCGCGTTTGCTGTCGCGGTTCAGCGAAAAGGACCGCTTCGGCCGAGCGTTTTTTACGCACCTCTGGCGCAGCACCGATGAGCGTCTGGTTTCCCCGACTGAAGCTGCCAAAGGCTACGACCTGAAGGGGTGGCATTCGGGCCAAGTCTCTCCATCGGGTTCCAAGGATGAAACCGATGACACGCCGATCTCCGCCGCGCTGACGATCGATGAGATTATTGCCGACGCAGACGAAGCGCCGCTCGAATCGGGTGACCAAAAAGGACGGGCCGACGACCCGCCCAAGCGCAAAACGGATCAGCCCCCAGCGGAAGATGAAGGGAGCCGAGAACAATTCGTTCCGCCGATTGACATGATGAACATGCTCGTCATCGCCAATGAGCTTTTCAAGTACGACAAAGCCAGAACGGCCGATGCCGAAAACGGCCCTCTGCCCGCCTACGAAGCGCTGGCGACCACGAACTTTGACAGGCGGTTCGATCATATTGTGCAGGCCGAGGCGCCCGGCACAGCCGATGTATGGCGCCTGATGGGAGCGCTCTCGCTCGTCCTTCAGACGGTCGGCGTCTGGGGGCGCTATCGTCAGAGAGAGAATGAGGCATTTGAAGGCGCTCCCGATGCTTTCAATCAGCTGATTCAGACCTTTATGGCTGCGAGCGGCTTCAGCGCTTCGGGGCAATACTGGCTCCTCGTGCTTTCGGCGACAGCGTTGGAGATGAGTCTCGGGACCGACGGCAAACTGCCCGACAGCCCAGAAGCTTTCCTCGCCATGAAAAAGCCCGCATTTGCAAAGATCCGCAAGATTGCTCAGCTTCGACTGCTCGCCTGGGCCTACCGCGCCGCAGAGGCCGGTCAAGCCCGAGGAGCTGAAGGCGTATTTAAACTGACAGCAGAAACACCCTCCGAAAACACAGCCCAAACCCAGCTGCTGGCTGCGCAAGCTGCCGTTGAAGCCGCTGCGCCCGGGTGGCATTACCACGACGGCACCCTCTCACAGTTCGATCTTTTCCTGACGGACTACGTGCTCTGGGTCGACGGCCACACTGGCGGAAACCGCCCTTTTGCTGCTCTGAAGCGTGCTATGGATGCTTTTGCAGAGAAGGCTCAATCCCCAGAGGAGACTGAACTGGCCGGTGCCTTCCGAGCATTCAATTGGAGAGCATTCGAAGAAAAGGCCCGGACGCTGCGCATCGTTGCCCGAAGCGACATCGAGCATTGGCTGGCCCGCAACCGCGCTGATCTGGGGAAGGATGCCGACGCCGCCCGCGAAGAGCTTCTTCGCCGACACGGCTTTGGCAACCTCGCGCTCATCAATGAGAGCGACAATTCCTCTCTGGGCAACGGCTCGCCCGCCGGCAAGGCGGAGCTGGTGCTTAAGCGCATGTCTAATCCGACGCCTAAGCTTCTTTGGCTCGCCGTACTCAGTCAGCAGTTCCCGAATCTGGACGGGCAGCATGTTGAAGGGCTCACAGAGCTCTGGGCCTCCTACATCGGCGAATTTTCTTTCGGGTGATGCGCTGCGCCGGCAGACCTCCGCTGCGGCGCTTCGCCAAATCCGCTGTTCAGCAAGCGATCAGACTCATTTTTTCATTCAAAGGTAAAACCACACCATGTCATTTGATGCCGCCTATGCCGCTTTGAAAGCTCAGCATTTGGAAGGTCGTGTCCGCCGATTCCCCGGATCGAGTGCAACCGTTGCCTTGGCTGCTCAGGAACTGGGAACCGCTGAAGGCGCAATTGCCAAAACCATGGCGCTCCTGGGACCGGACGGCCCCATTCTGGTGCTTGCTGCCGGCGACCGAAAGATCGACGGCGGATCTTTCAAACGCACTTTTCACTTTAAGCCCAAGTTTGTGCCGGGAACCGATGTCGAAGCGCTCGTCGGACACGCACCCGGCGGCGTCTGTCCGTTTGGCAGGCATGACGGCATCCCTGTCTGGCTTGATCGGTCGCTCCTCAGTCACGCCGAAGTATGGCCGGCCTGCGGCGATGACGCTTCAGGCGTGCGTTTGACGCCCGAAGAGCTTTATCGGGCCGCAGGCGCCGTCGGCTGGTGTGAAGTGACCAAATCAGCTCTCGCCAAAGCGGCCTAAATTACTGCGGCTAAAAAGCATACGGGGATGCATGCGTCCGAGAGGACGCATCCCATCGCGCCAAACCGGCACCGCCGCCTCCCGCCTGGGCTGTTCATCAATCCCTTGCCGGCTTTGAACTCAGCGCTCTGGCGGCCCAAGTTTTAGGGGACGAAAACGACCTCTTCAAGCTTCGGACTCGCCTTGATCATGCCCTTCCCAATCATCCAGTCGGCAGTGCGTTTGACGTCCGCCGCAGACGGCAGCGGCGGCAGACCGTCCGCTGTGCCGAAATGCGCATAAGTCGGCATCTTATAGGCCGCAGCAGCCGCTTTCGTCAGCAGGCTCTTTTTCACCATCAAGGCACGGAACTTTTCCGGATCGCTTTCAATGGCCTTAGCCGCATCGGCGAGCGCCGCGCGGAAGGCGGCTGCCGTTTCCATCATCGA
>OBUS01000231.1_pt1 | contig 55099 bp, 44 predicted proteins | sample 1475921 | NCBI WGS metagenome assembly OBUS01 (sample SAMEA2579948, study PRJEB22360) | human gut metagenome | reverse complement strand
CCGTACTGGCCCTCCCCGCGGGCAGCCCAACCCCGCCCCAGCCGATCGGCTGCAGGACGTTTTTGCCCAGCATACGCTGGTAGCGGGCGATCACGTCACCGATGGTGTAGTTACGTACGTGGCCCATGTGTAGTCGACCAGAAGGATAGGGAAGCATAGACAGGCAGTAATACTTCTCTTTGCTCTCGTCTTCGGTTACTTCAAATGTGCGCTTCTCATCCCAATGAAGCTGTACTTTGGATTCTATCTCTTCCGGGCGGTATTGCTCTTGCATGGCAGCCAGTGGTCCTGTTTTCAATACGGCTACAAATGTAGCGTTGAGGTGGTTTTTCAGATCCGCATAGCATAGCCCAAACGTCCGCGTCAAAACAGCCTTTCGCGCACTCGACGTTGAAATGATGCCCGGATTATTCATACATTAATTTACAGAGTTTGTGGGCGTATTAGCAAAGCAAGGAACAAAGAACGTCTATTATTATAGTCAGTTAACGACCCGGGAGATGAAACGATGAACAAGGTTGCTCAATATTACCGTGAACTGGTTGCGTCACTGAGCGAACGCCTGCGCAATGGCGAACGTGATATCGACGCACTGGTGGAACAGGCGCGCGAGCGCGTAATAAAAACAGGGGAGTTAACGCGAACCGAGGTCGATGAGCTGACGCGAGCTGTCAGACGTGACCTGGAAGAGTTCGCCATGAGCTATGAAGAGAGCCTGAAAGAAGAATCTGACAGCGTCTTTATGCGGGTGATTAAAGAAAGCTTGTGGCAGGAGCTGGCAGACATCACCGATAAAACGCAGCTTGAATGGCGCGAAGTTTTCCAGGACCTCAATCATCATGGGGTTTATCACAGCGGAGAAGTGGTCGGGCTGGGAAATCTGGTCTGCGAGAAATGTCACTTCCATCTCCCGATCTACACACCGGAAGTGCTGACGCTATGCCCGAAATGTGGTCATGACCAGTTCCAGAGACGCCCGTTTGAGCCGTAATAGTCTGATTTCGCACAGCAATAAAGAGAATATGGGCCGAATGAAATTCCCCGGCCCTTGTTTTTATCTCTACAGTAAATCTTCAATCTCACGAATTTCTTGACTGACATCTCTGGTTCCGGATGACTGAACTTTACGATACAGGTCGAGAGCCTGTCGGAGATCGACAGGTCTTCCTTCTCCGTAGTGATACATAATGGCCAGGTTATACCAAGCAGTGGCGTCATTGCATTCAGCGGCTTTCGTAAACCATTCAAAGGCAGCCTGATAATCTTTCTCAACGCCTTGTCCGTGTTTATACATATAACCGATGTTGACGTAAGCGCCGACGCTCCCCTGAGCGGCAGCCTTCAGATACCAGTACATCGCTTGCTTATAGTCCTGGTCCACCCCTTCGCCAGCGTTATAATCCCATGCAATTTGAAACTGAGCATGCCGATTACCCTGCTGTGCGCTTTTCAAATACCAGAATGCGGCGAGTGTCTCGTTTTGAGCAACGCCTTTTCCGTCTTCATAAAGATCGGCCAGATTGTTTTGCGCGTCACTATGGCCTTGTAATGCAGCTTGTTTGTACCAGAAAAATGCCAGCGCATAGTCTTTTGCGACTCCGTTGCCATTTCTGTACATCCACCCAAGATTATTTTGCGCATAAGACATTCCGCTCTCCGCGGCTATCTGATACCAGACAACCGCTTCTTTATAATTGGGGTCTTCTCCACGATCCAGTATCCAGCCAAGGGCGTTGGAAGCGAAAGTATGGCCTTGTAGGGCAGCTTTTTTCAGCCAAAAGATGGCATGCTCATTATCTTTATGACGGCTTTTATCCTCAGTATACTTTTGTCCTAAGGAATATTGTGCTTCACAATGACCTTGCTCGGCGGCCAGCTTCAGCCAGTAAAAGGCTTTTTCGTCGTCCGGAGAATCAATTGCGCTATCGCGATTATAATAAAACCCAACAATATATTGAGCCTCGCAATCGCCTTTTTCAGCACGTTCGATAATCTCATCTATTGATAAATTATCGCAGCAACTTGACGTGAAAATCATTATCATTTCCTTATGGTTGCAGATAAAACATATTATATTTTTATGTGTTCCATTTTTGCGTAAGCCTTATTTTATGCGTATTATGTCGCGTCAGAAAAGTATAAATAAACGAGCCTCGCAATGCGGCTAATATTCATTTAATGAATATTTAAGGATAAATTATATGGACATGGAGTCGCAAAAAATATTGTTTGCACTTTCCACTCCGATGGAAATACGCAATGAATGCTGTTTACCTTCGCATTCATCACCCAAAATGTATTTAGGTACATGCTTTTTTGACCTTTCTTCCTCATGGGGAATTGATGACCGTGATGACCTGCTGCGCACAATTCACCGAATGATCGAGAACGGTCATGCCGCTCGGTTGGCAGGGTTTTATCACCGCTGGTTTCGTTATTCTCCATGTGAATGGCGTAACTATCTTGCTGAACTAAATGAGCAAGGTCAGGCTTATGCGCAATTTGTCGCCAGCACCGCCGAATGCTGTGGTGAGGGAGGAATTAAAGCCTGGGATTATGTCCGGATGGGTTTTTTAAGCCGAATGGGCGTACTTAATAACTGGTTGAGCGAAGAAGAAAGTCTATGGATCCAGTCGCGCATTCATCTACGGGCTCTACGTTATTATCGTAACTGGCGGCAATACTTTGCCGGTTATACCTTTGGTCGGCAATATTGGCAGTCTCCCGAAGATGATCATCTGCAGTTATTACGCGAATTCTTAGCGCGTAAAGAATACGACGATTCCGGCAATGATATGTTTTATCAATTATTTGCCAGTGATGATGCGTATTACCCTACCTTGTCCTGGCAACCATTGGCTTACTATTCTGCATGCCCGGAAACGCTTAAGGATATGAGCGACCTATGAAAAATTGCTGGAAGATTCTCGAAATAGAGGAAACGACTGACGTCGATATTATCCGCCGCGCTTATCTGGCGCTGTTACCGTCCTTTCATCCAGAAACCGATCCGCAGGGTTTTAAACAACTTCGTCAGGCGTATGAGGAGGCGCTCCGGATTGCGCAGTCGCCTGCTAAATCTGTTTGGCAACCAGAAGAATATGAGGTAGCAGAACATGAAATTCTGCTCGCCTTTCGCGCGTTACTTGCCTCTGATAGCGAACGTTTTCTGCCCTCCGCCTGGCAGCGATTCATTCAGCAATTAAATTATTGCTCGATGGAAGATATTGATGAATTACGCTGGTCGCTGTGCACAATCGCCATGAACACTGCCCATTTATCCTTCGAGTGCGTGGTGTTATTAGCAGAAAGATTGCGGTGGTTGCAGGAGGAAAACGTCGGGGAAATAGACGAAGAAGAACTGGAATCCTTTTTATATGCCATTGCGAAGGGGAATGTTTTTAACTTCCAGACCATTCTGCATCTGCCCGTTGCCGTGCAAAATGACACCATCGATTTTTACCAAATGTTCGCTCGGATTTGGTCATCGCATCCAGAATGGCTGACATTGTATTTAGCGCAACATCGCGCAGTGATCATCCCCGATGATGCAAAACTGCACAGAAATTTACTCCGCTGGTATAGCGCAGGTCGCCTGGATATCCCCGAACTTCTGGATTACGCCCGGTCGTGGCGGGAAGCTGAACCTGATAATGAAGATGCGCGTTATTATGAATACGCGCAACGCGTCTATTGTGGAGAAGGCGAAAGCTTGCTGGCAGAACTTTGTGACTACTGGCGCGAGTATCCCTCCACCCAGGCGGATGCTTTAATGTTGCAATGGTGCCGTCAGCATCGGGTCGATTATTACCCATTAGTGGTGATGATGATTGAAGCGCGTGATCTGGTTAACGATAAGGGAAAACCGCTACTTTATGTCCCCGGCGACAGCGCCCGTACGCGTTTTCATTTATACGAAATACTCAGCGATGAAAAACTCTCTGCGCTGGGACGTTCACTGGTCGAGATGGTTTTGCACAAAGGACGTAAGCCGCGGATCTCACTCACGCGTGATACAGAACATCCCTTATGGCCATTATATTTAGTTGCCAAACAATTAGTGCAGGCTAGCCAACCGACAGAAGAATCATTAATGCCGATTGTGAGCCGCCTTGATGCGGAAGATCGTTGTCCACTGGAAGCATTAATTATTCGTCGATTATTAATTCAGGCGGCGAATTTTACCGAGAAGCAAACTGTTGAACCGGAGCCGCAACCGCAGCCAATGCCCGTTGACGATGGTGGGCCAGGCTGTCTGGGCATCATTAAAATTATTTTCTATATTTTTATCTTTGCTGGTTTGATAGGGAAAATACTCCATCTGTTCGGGTGACAGTCGACGTTAATGTGCGGGAAGCCCGGCAAGTAATCTTTCCGCATTTTTGTAATGTTGTTTGGCGGCCAGTTTTAACCATTTTTGAGATTCATAATGGTTAACATTAATACCTGAGCCATTTCTGTAGATCAAACCTAAAGTATATTGAGCATGAGCATACCCTTGTTCAGCTGCTTCCTTATACCAGAGAATTGCTTTACGGGTGTCGGGTTTGACCCCCAGACCTTTGAGGTAGATCCACCCCAGTTTACTTTGCGCGCGTGGATTTTCCTGTTCCGCTGATTGCTCATACCAGTATCTCGCCTGTGTATAATCCAGTGGTTTACCGTCGCTACCATGAAGATAAAATTCTCCAAGGCGATATTGCGACGTTGAGTGACCATGAATCGCGGAAAGCTCCGTGGCTGCCGTGGTGAATGGAAGACTGCCCGGTGATCTTAAATAATCAAAGGCATAATTCACCATGGCTTTATCACGCAACGTCGTTTTCTTGGGTTGGCTAATACAGGTAATTGCTGCAACTATAAAAATTGCGAATATATACATTAATTTTTTATTCATGTGTGAATGCTTCGATTTTCTTTTTATTTTGAAAGCGTCAAGTTTATACTCATCAATAATAAAAAAGTAGTCAGTTAATGCACTTAAGGGATTATTAACAAATGAATAAGGAAGAACAATATCTTCTTTTTGCGCTTTCTGCGCCCATGGAAATACTTAATCAGGGTTGCAAACCCGCGCATGACTCGCCAAAAATGTATACCGGTATAAAAGAATTCGATCTCTCATCATCCTGGGGAATAAATAATCGTGATGATTTAATTCAGACTATTTATCAGATGACTGATGATGGTCATGCCAATGATTTAGCTGGCTTATATCTGACATGGCATCGCTCTTCCCCTGAAGAGTGGAAAGCATTAATTGCTGGTGGCTCGGAGAGAGGGTTGATTTATACCCAATTCGTTGCCCAAACCGCTATGTGCTGTGGAGAAGGGGGAATCAAAGCCTGGGATTATGTTCGAATGGGGTTTCTGTCACGGGTCGGTGTGCTCAACAACTGGCTGACGGAAGAAGAGAGTTTATGGCTGCAATCGCGCGTCTATGTACGAGCTCACCATTACTATCACAGCTGGATGCACTATTTTTCCGCCTATTCGTTAGGACGTCTCTACTGGCAATCTTCTCAGTGCGAAGACAACACTTCGCTACGCGAGGCGCTAACCCTGTACAAATACGATAGCGCCGGGAGTCGGATGTTCGAAGAGCTGGCAGCGGGAAGCGATCGTTTCTATGCCACGCTTCCCTGGCAGCCATTAACTGTCCAGCCTGAATGCCCGGTAACGCTTAAGGATGTGAGCGACCTATGAAAACATGTTGGCAAATCCTCGAAATTGAAAGCACGACGCAAATAGACATTATCCGCCAGGCTTATCTTGCTCGCTTACCGTTATGTCATCCCGAAACCGATCCGCAGGGGTTTAAAGCATTACGCCAGGCCTATGAAGAGGCCCTGCGACTGGCGGTAAATCCTGTCGGGGAAGCAGATAATGAAGATAAAGATGCCGCCGCTGAACATGAAATACTACGTGCATTCAGGACATTACTGGATTCAGAAAGTGATCGTTTTCAGCCCTCCGCCTGGCAGAAATTTATTCAGCAATTAAATACCTGGAACATGGAGGATGTCGATCAATTACGCTGGCCGCTGTGTGCAATCGCTATAGAAGCGCGATATCTTTCATTAAATTGTGCTTCTTTGCTGGCAGAGCGTTTGAACTGGCATTCGTTTAATGACAGCGAAGGAATGGATGAGGAAGAAAGGGAGGCTTTTCTTGAGGCCATTCAGGCTGGTGATTGTTTCGATTTCCTTAGCCTTCTGGAATATCCCGTCGCGTTACAGAACCAGACTGTTGAATATTACTTCGCGCTGGAACGTTGCTGCCGTTACCATCCTGACTATGTCACTGCGTTTTTGGCGATGGAAGGTCCGTGGTTCATTCCTGATGATGCAAAGTTACATCGCAAACTGTTGCGCTGGTACAGCTCGGTGCAAACAGGTATGGCGGAACTCATTCCTGTAGCCAAACAGTGGCAAGCGGAAGAACCAGAAAGCGAAGATGCCCGGTATTACCAGTGTGCACAACGTTTGTACTGCGGCGAGGGGGAAAGCCTGCTTGCTGAGCTCTGCGCATACTGGGAGAGTTACCCATCTACACAAGCTGATAATTTGTTGTTGCAGTGGAGCAAGCGTCATTGCCCGGATTATTTCGCGTTATTAGTGATGGTTATCGAAGCGCGGAGCATGGTAGATGCGCAAGGTCAACCGCTGAAATATGTTCCTGGTGAGAGCGCCCGGACGCGGCTGTTATGGGCGGAAATTTTACATAGCGGAAAATTATCGCCGTTAGGTCAATCGTTTATTGAGTCGTTATTCTTCAAACGCAAAGCATGGGCGTGGTGGAAATCGAGAGTCGGTAGCGAGACAGAAGAAGATTCACCGTTACTGGATTTGTATCGGGTAGCGGAACAGGTAGTACTTGAAGCGTTTCCGAAACAAGAGATGCTGGCCCGTCTTAATACAAGGCTGGAAGGCGGAGATGCTCATCCATTAGAGGCCATTATCACCCGGTTGCTGTTGACGAAAGTAAAACTCGAGCCGGAGGATGAAGATGTCGATGAGCCAACACCTGAAAACCATGAAGAAAAAAATGATGAGGGTGAAAAACCACAGAGCATTACCAGCATTATCAAAATCAGTTTAACGGTGCTGGTTATAGGTTATGCTCTCGGCAAAATCGCGATGTTGTTTAGTTGACGATGTGTTTTTTGCGCCGATGCCGGATGCAGCGTTTACGCCGCATCCGGCAGCCGTGATTATGAGGTCTCAATGGCTAAATAAACGCTCGCCCGCCGCCTGACCTCATCGACGCGGGCCATATCGTTTGACTGCAGCGCCGCATCAAAATCGGTGATCACCCGGCCAATCTCTTCTCGCTCGTCACCCAGCGCCCGCGCCCACAACTCTTCCAGTTTGGCTTTAAAGGTGCGATTGATGAGCATATCGCGCGGATAAATTTTCAATGCGGATAACCGCGTCCGACTCTCTTCAATCTGCTGCGCGCTCAATGTTACCGGGCTGTGGTTAATCACTCTGGACTTAACGCTGCCGTCTTCCAGAAGCACGTCAACTTCAAGCAACCCGTTGATATCATAACTAAAGCGAATATCAATCGACTGATAAGCCCCGGTTTTCTTCAACGGCACATCGAAGGATTCCACCAGAATGTTGTTTTTAACTTTGTGGTTTTCTCCCTGATAGACGTTAACCGTAATTGAATCCTGTTCCGGGTGCATGGTTGAATAAGTTTCTACACGCGACACGGGCACAGTGGTGTTTCGTTCAATAATCGGCGAGAAAATGCCGGAAACGCCCTGGCGGTTAACTTCAACGCCCAACGAGTAAGGGCAAATATCAGTGAGGATTACCTCTTCAATATCTTCACTGCGTAAGCGGCAGGCGGCCTGGATTGCTGCGCCCAGCGCGACAATGGTGCTCGGATCGTAACTTTGATACGGTAATTTGCCAAACAGACGCACGGCGATTCGCTGCACCAGCGGCATTTGTGACGCGCCGCCAACCAGCACCAGACTGTCGATTTGACTCGGCTTCAGACGTGCATCGCGCAACGCCTGTTCAATCGGCACTCGCAAGCGATTGAGCAGCGGCAACCACAAATCTTCCAGTTCGTTCTCGTAAAATTCGCACTCCCGCGTTTCATCCTGGTACTGCCAGCGAATGTGCAATGGCGATTGATTGCTACATTTTGCCGCTTCCACACAGGCGTACAAGGCTGCCAGTTCACTCTCGTTAAGCGTGGTCCTGGCGACATCCGCGCGTTTTAAAACCTCATCGACCAGCATATGGGTAAAATCTTCGCCACCAAGAAAGTTGTCGCCAGCGGAGGCGTGAACTTCAATCACCGGCGTGGCGTACTCAAGCACCGTAACGTCAAACGTGCCGCCACCGAGATCAAACACCAGCGAACGGGTATTTTGTTGGGTATGCAGGCCATACGCCATCGCAGCTGCTGTGGGTTCATTAATTAAGCGTACCGCATTTAACCCGGCTAACTCCGCTGCTAAACGGGTATGCTTGCGTTGTTCATCGCTGAAATAAGCCGGAACGGAGATCACCACATCTTTAATCGGACGTTGCAGAAATTCTTCGGCATCTTCTTTTAATGAGCGTAATACCAAAGAGGACAGTTCTGGCGCGTTAAATGTGTCGCTGCCTAACCGCCAGTTGGTATTACTGCCCATTGCACGTTTAAATAACGCTGCCGTTTTATCCGGATGCGAAGTACGCCGTGATACAGCCGGTTTTCCGACTAAAATATGATTATTTTCATCCATGCTAATTATGGATGGTGTTAAATATTCACCGAACTTATTTGGAATTAATTGCGCGGCACCGTCTTTCCAGACGGCAATTAAACTATTGGTAGTGCCGAGATCGATACCAATGGCGAGTTCTGCATTATCCATTGCATTTATATCTTGAAAGAAAAAGAGATAAACAGATTAAGACCACCCAGGTAACGCGTGGTGATCTTAATCAATGACGTGTGTTAAGCGTAAAATTTCAGACGATCAGCCAGTAAATCAACAAAGCCCTGACGATCAACATCGACCATTACAGTGGCATTCGGTTTATTGCCAGTCAGATAATAATAATCAACAACCGTCATACCCTGGCTATATTTCCCCTGTGTTTCCACGCCAACCCAGCGCTCAACAGTGGTAAACAACTCGGGTTTCAACAGCCAGGCGATGGTGCATGGGTCATGCAGCGGTGCACCGACAAAGCCCCATTTTTCGTCTTTATGATATTCGAGGAAGAAATCCAGCAGTTCGGCAACAATGGTTGAAACAGGGTTGCCAATCGCGCGGAAACGCTCGGTGTCTTCAACGTGGATTTGTGCTTTGTGAGTAACATCCAGACCGGCCATCACCACTGGGATCCCTGACTGGAAGACAATTTCTGCCGCTTCCGGGTCAACGTAAATATTAAATTCAGCCGCAGGCGTCCAGTTACCAAGCCCCATTGCGCCGCCCATAATCACGATACGGGCAATTTTGCTATGCAGTTCCGGATGGCTATTGAGCAGCAAGGCAACGTTAGTTTGCGGTCCGGTAGACACAATCGTGACAGGTTCCGCACTTTCGCGCAGCGTTTTCGCCATCAGCTCTACCGCCGTACAGTTTTGCGGTGCGAACGTCGGTTCCGGTAATGCCGGGCCATCCAGACCGCTTTCGCCGTGCACATTGTCCGCGATAATCAACTCACGCATTAACGGTTTTACCGCGCCGCCTGCTACCGGAATATCGGTGCGATTAAGCAAGGTCAGCATACGCAGAACATTGCGTAAGGTTTTTTCTGGTGTCTGGTTTCCGGCGGAAGACGTAATTGCTTTGACATCAAGCTCTGGTGAGGCGAGGGCGAGAACTATTGCGATAGCGTCGTCATGACCTGGGTCGCAATCTAACAGAATTGGCAGTGCCATTGTTGCTCCTTGTTGTGTGCTTCTTTGCGACAAGGGTAACGCCAGGATGTAACAGATACGAGGGGCGAAACGATAAAGCGTGAGATGGCGCGCACTTGGGTATGCGCGCCAGAGTGATTAATGCAGGATTTTCGCGAGGAAGTCTTTCGCGCGGTCCGATTTCGGATCATCGAAGAAAGCGTCTTTCGGCGAGTCTTCGACAATTTTACCCTCGTCCATAAAGATCACCCGATTCGCCACTTTGCGGGCAAAGCCCATTTCGTGGGTCACCACCATCATGGTCATTCCTTCGTTCGCCAGTTCCACCATCACGTCCAGCACTTCGTTGATCATCTCCGGATCCAGCGCCGATGTCGGTTCGTCGAACAGCATCGCAATAGGATCCATACACAACGCGCGAGCGATTGCCACACGCTGCTGCTGACCGCCGGAAAGCTGCGCCGGAAATTTATTGGCATGTGCGGAAAGTCCCACGCGCTCCAGCAATTTCAATGCTTTTTCACGAGCGGGCGCTTTATCGCGTTTAAGCACTTTCACCTGCGCCAGAGTCAGGTTTTCAATAATCGACAAATGGGGGAACAACTCAAAATGCTGGAACACCATCCCGACGCGGGAACGCAGCTTTGCCAGATCGGTTTTCTTGTCATTAACCACGATACCATCGACGGTGATTTCACCTTGCTGCACTGGTTCGAGGCCGTTGACGGTTTTAATCAGCGTTGATTTGCCGGAACCAGACGGGCCGCAAACCACCACCACTTCGCCTTTTTTCACTTCGGTTGAGCAGTCGGTCAGCACCTGAAAGTGACCATACCATTTTGAAACATTTTTCAGGGTAATCATTATGCTGTCCTTCTTTTCAAGTAGCTGACCAACAACGACGCGCTAAGACTAATAACGAAATAAACAAATCCGGCAAATAGGATCATCTCAACCTGCGTACCATCACGCTCACCAATGGTTGAGGCGGTACGGAAGAAATCGGCCAGAGATAACACATACACCAGTGAGGTATCCTGGAACAGTACGATGCCCTGAGTGAGCAGAAGCGGCACCATCGCGCGGAACGCCTGCGGCAGAATAATCAGTTTCATCGACTGCCAGTGAGTCATTCCCAACGCCAGCGCGGCGCTCGACTGACCACGAGAAATACTTTGAATACCAGCACGGATAATCTCTGAATAGTAGGCCGCTTCAAACATTGAAAACGCCACCATCGCCGAAATTAAACGGATATCATTTTTTGGTGATAATCCCAGCACGTTTTGCAGAAAACCTGGCACGATCAGGTAAAACCACAGCAAAACCATAACTAAAGGAATCGAGCGGAATACGTTAACGTAGGCTTTGGCAAACCACGCTACGGGCGCAAAGCTGGACAAGCGCATCACCGCCAGCATGGTGCCCCACAAAATACCAATCACGACTGCCGTGACGGTGATTTTCAGCGTGATCACCAGCCCGTCGAGCAGATATGGCAGGGAAGGGACAATGGAACTCCAGTCAAACTCGTACATTATTTGCCCCCCATGTTGCCAGGCAGGCGAACTTTACGTTCAACCAGCGTCATTACCAGCATGATAACCGCGTTAATCAACACATACGCCAGCGTAATAGCGGTAAACGACTCCCAGGCGTGGGCTGAGTAATCAAGCAATTTACCCGCCTGCGCCGCCATATCCACCAGACCAATAGTCGAGGCGATGGCGGAGTTTTTCACCAGGTTCATCATCTCGGAAGTCATCGGCGGGACGATAACGCGATAAGCATTAGGCAGCAGTACGTATCGATAAGCCTGCGGTAGCGTCAGGCCCATCGCCAGCGCGGCATTTTTTTGCCCACGCGGCAACGACTGAATGGCGGCGCGTACCTGTTCGCAAACACGGGCGGCGGTAAACAGCCCCAGGCAGAGCATGGATGAAAGGAAAAACTGAATATTGGGATCCAGCTCGGCCTTAAACCACATACCGATTTTCTCTGGCAGCAACTCCGGGATCACCAGATACCAGGTAAAGAATTGCACAATCAACGGCACGTTGCGGAACAGTTCGACATACAACGTACCCAGACCGGAGAGAAAACGGTTTGGAACGGTACGTAAAATGCCGAAAAATGAACCGACGAGGAAAGCGATAATCCAGGCGCAGATCGACAAAGCGATCGTCACCTGAAAACCACTCCAGATCCAACCAAGATAGGTGGTGTTGCCGAACGGGGCTTGTTGTAAAAAAATACCCCAGTTCCAGTCTATAGACATAAATCTACTCCAGAAAAAAGAGGGTAGCAGCGTTAACTGCTACCCTCGAAGATTGTTACCCAGCGTATTGCGGTTTTCAGGCCCGATGGGGAACGACCATCAGGCGTATAGTCTGTCCGTGCTACGTAACAATCGAGAGGGCTGGAATTTCCGCCCCTGGTTCTTGTAATTAGTTCAGTGCTTTGTCATTCGGTTCTTTGAACAGTGCTTTCATTTCGTCTGACAGTTCGAAATTCATGTTCAGGTTTTTCGGCGGAATTGGATTTTTGAACCATTTATCAAACCATTTTTCCGCTTCACCGGAAGTCTGCACCTGAGCGATAGTGTCATCCATCAGCTTTTTGAACTGCGGATCATCTTTACGCAACATGCAACCGTAGGCTTCCTGAGACTGCGGCTTGCCGACGATATCCCAGTTGTCTGGTTTCTTCGCTTTCGCACGTTCACCGGCCAGCAGAGCGTCATCCATCATAAAGGCAACGGCACGACCGCTTTCCAGGGTGCGGAAAGAGTCACCGTGATCTTTGGCGCTGATGATGCGCATATTCATTTTTTGCTCTTCATTCAGTTTGTTGAGCAAAACTTCAGAGGTAGTGCCGGAAGTGACGACTACGGCTTTGCCTTTCAGGTCGGCAAAATCTTTGATATCGCCGCCCTTTTTGGTCAACAGGCGCGTACCGACCACGAAAATAGTGTCAGAGAAAGCCGCCTGTTTTTGGCGTTCGACGTTGTTGGTGGTAGAACCACATTCAAAATCGAAAGTGCCGTTTTGCAGCAGTGGAATACGGTTTTGTGAGGTAATCGGAATCAGTTTTACCTGCAAGTCCGGTTTGTTGAGTTTCTTTTTCACTGCTTCAACAATGGCGTTGGAGTAATCCTGCGAATAACCCACCACTTTTTGCTGATTGTCGTAATAAGAGAAAGGTACTGAAGATTCACGGTGACCGACGACAATCACACCGTTTTTGGCGATTTTGTCCAGCGTACTGCCTGCTGCCGGGGCGGCGTCATCTGCCTGTGCCAGTCCTGCGGAAAGCGCCAGGGCGAGGATTGCTGTGGCAGGTTTACGTAATTGCATATCCAACTCCTTTATCTTCTGCGTTAAGAACGCATGGATACCCGTTGTGAGTGTTTGTGTTGTTATCGTCTGCAACTTTATTGTGCAGTGTTGTGCTTGTTAGGTAACATTTAGTTTGGCTAAATGTAAAGATATTGATGTTTTATTGTTTGTTTTTGCGAGGTGCACCGCACCATTCCGAAGCAAAATTCTTAAAATGCACTCTTTTGGTGCTACCGCTGATTTGTGGTGGTGCAACCCGGTTGCGTCGCGGCTGATTTCATTGCTTACACAGTAAATAAAGCAACTTACATGCCAAAAAATACTTAGGGGTGAATTAATTACGATTGTAATTTCAGGCTGAAAAAGTCATATTTCGGACAGAGTTATCTTTTCGGCATGGGACGTTTGCCGGGATGATAACTGTACACGGGAAAAATGCTTTTTACCTGTCTTTTCAAGGAAGAAACACCTTATGTCTGCATCTTCGGTTAAGCCGTTAAATGTTCAATTACCCGCAATAACCCTTATCCTTTTTGCGCTCTGTGTTGGGATATTTTGTTACCTCGCACAATGGATGAGTTATGAAGAAGTCGATCAATCCGCACTCATCCATCTCGGTGCTAACGTTGCTTCTCTCACGTTGTCGGGTGAATCCTGGCGCTTATTTAGCAGTGTCTTTCTGCACAGTAGTTTTTCCCATTTGCTGATGAATATGTTTGCACTCCTGGTGGTGGGGGCAGTGGCGGAACGGATACTGGGAAAATGGCGACTTCTGATTATTTGGTTATTCTCCGGCGTCTTTGGTGGGCTCATCAGCGCCTGTTATGCGTTACGCGATAGTGATCAGATAGTCATCAGCGTTGGGGCGTCCGGGGCAATTATGGGAATAGCTGGCGCTGCGTTAGCAACACAGCTTGCTTCAGGTGCGGGCACATACCATAAAAACCAGCGGCGAGTATTTTCTCTGTTGGGTATGGTGGCGCTGACACTGTTGTATGGTGCCCGGCAAGCAGGAATAGATAATGCTTGCCACATTGGCGGCCTGATTGCGGGTGGCGCGTTGGGTTGGCTGAGCGCGCGTTTATCTGGGCAAAACCGACTCGTTACGGAAGGCGGGATTATTGTTGCGGGCAGTCTTCTTCTGACCGGGGCTATCTGGCTTGCGCAGCAGCAGATGGATGAGTCAGTTTTACAAGTCAGGCAAAGCCTGCGTGAAGCGTTTTATCCACAGGAGATTGAACAAGAGCGACGGCAAAAAAAGCAGCAGTTAGCGGAGGAACGCAACGCCCTCAGGGAAACATTATCCGCTCCGGTAAGTCGTGAACAGGCCAGTGGTGATTTGCTCGCTGAGATTGCCGATATCCATGATATGGCGATCAGTCGGGATGGTAATATGTTGTATGCCGCAATTGAAAACACGAACAGCATTGTTGTTTTCGACCTCGGACAAAAGAAAATCCTGCATACCTTTACAGCGCCCATAGCGAAAGAAAAGTCAGTCAAACATTGTGGTGGCTGTAAAGATCAGGGCGTCAGATCGCTGGCATTAAGCCCGGATGAAAAGTTGATTTATGCGACTTCATTTGAAGCGAATGCGTTATCGGTCATTAACGTGGCGACAGGGGAGATTATTCAATCGATTACCACCGGTGCACATCCTGACAGCCTTATCCTCTCGCGTGATGGTACAAAAGCCTGGGTGATGAATCGCACCAGTAATAGTGTGTCAGCGATTGATCTGGTGACTTATCAGCATGTGGCGGATATCCCGCTGGAGAAATACGACGGGACGGGGACGAGTAATAAACCTGGTGCCTGGGTTATGGCTCTTTCCCCGGATGAAAAAATATTGTTGATACCCGGTATGGTCAGAGGTGACATTGTACGCATCAATACCATCACGCATCAGAAAGAAAGCTATCCGGCTAGTGATGCGCGAGGAACGATATCGGCGATGCGTTTTCGACCTGAAAACGGGGATGTAATTTTTGCCGACAGCCAGGGGATTTCACGTATAAGCGTAGGGGATCAACAAGCCAGCATTATGACGCAATGGTGTAGCAGGAGCGTTTATTCCGTTGAGGGTATTAGCCCGGACGGTCAGTATTTAGCGTTGGTGTCATATGGCCTGCAAGGTTATGTCATCCTGCTCAATATTAATGCCGGGCAGATTATTGGCGTTTATCCTGCCAGCTACGTTAATCACCTTCGTTTTTCAGCGGATGGTAGAAAAATATTTGTTATGGCGAAGAACGGGTTGATCCAACTGGACAGGACGCGCTCGCTTGATCCGCAGGCAATTATTCGTCATCCCCAATATGGCAATGTGGCTTGTATCCCTGAACCGTAAGAAAAAGGGGCATGATAACCATGCCCCAAAGCTCAATGAGAAAGTACGTTTTGCTCATGCAGGATACATCAGGCACATCAACGTTTACGTGCTCGCAGACTCATCAGCACAGCGGCAAAACCAAACAGTGCCGTCAGCACCCACAGCGGCCAGTTGCCGGTACGTGCGTATGGTGTGAGTCCGGTGGTCGGCGTCACATTAGTGGTTAACACCTCGCGGGTGAACTGCGGGATCATCGCCTGAATCTCACCCTGCGGGCCAATCACCGCCGTAATGCCGTTGTTGGTGCTGCGCAACAGTGGGCGCGCCAGCTCCAGCGCACGCATTCGCGCCATCTGGAAGTGTTGCCATGGACCAATAGATTTACCAAACCACGCATCGTTGGAGATAGTCAGCAGATAGTCGGTATCCGGGCGGAAGTTATCGCGCACTTGCTCGCCAAGAATGATCTCGTAGCAAATGGCCGCAGTAAGCTCAATACCATTTACCGACAGCGGCGGCTGGATATATGGCCCACGGCTGAACGACGACATCGGCAGATCAAAGAACGGTGCTAACGGACGCAGAATCGACTCCAGCGGGACAAACTCGCCAAACGGCACCAGATGGTTTTTGTTATAGCGATCGGCTGATTCGTAGCTGTACGGTGCACCTTTACCCAGTGTGATGATGGTGTTGTAGGTATCGTAGCGGTTCTGCTTATTGAGACGCGCGTCGACAATCCCGGTTACGAGCGAGCTACCTTTATCGCGCAACTCACCGTCCAGTGCTTTGAGGAACGGTTGCTGATTAATTTCCAGATCGGTTATCGCCGACTCCGGCCAGATAATCAACGATGATTTGCCCATCAGCGGAGCCGTTGCGTTGTAGTAAATCTTCAGCGTATTAAGAAGCTGATCTCCATCCCATTTCAGTGATTGCGGAATATCGCCCTGAACCATCGAAACCTGAATGGTTTTCTCCGGTTGTGGGGTAAACCATTGGATGTAACGCAGCGGGAAGGGTAGGGCAAACAGCACGACGGCCACCACCAGCGGACGCCAGTTGCGTTTGACCAACGCCAGTGCCAGCAGGCCACTAACCATCATCAGCAGGAAGTTAATGGCTTCCACGCCCATTATCGGTGCCAGCCCTTTTAACGGGCCATCAATCTGGCTATAGCCGAACTGTAACCACGGGAAGCCTGTCAGTACCCAACCGCGCAGAAACTCGGTCACTTGCCAGAGAGAAGGGGCGGCAATCGCCACGCGCAGCCAGGTGGTTTTCGGCCACAGACGCGACAGCACGCCAGCAAACAGTCCGGTATACAGCGACAAATACGCCGCCAGCAGCACCACCAGGAAGATGTTAACCGGGCCAGGCATCCCGCCAAAGGTCGCGATGCTGACATAGACCCAGTTAATACCGCTGCCAAAGAGGCCAAATCCCCAGCAAAAGCCAATAGCGGCAGACTGGAGTGGACGGCGGTTAAAGGTCAACGCCTGAAGCCCCATCAACGAAATAATCGCCGCAGGCCAGACGTCGTAAGGAGAGAAGGCCAGCGTTCCGCAGGCACCGAATAATAACGCCAGCAGCAGGCGAATGCGCTGGCGTTCAATTAATGAGGCAAAAGCCATGTAGTTATCTATCCAGTTTCGGTTTTATTCATCCAGCTTCGGCTGGGGTGAGTCATCCGGGATTTTGACATGAACCTGAATAATACGCCGACTGTCGGCCATCGCCACTTTGAACTGGTAACCGTCGATGTCGATAGTTTCGCCACGCGCCGGAAGATGCCCAAATGCCTGCATCACCAGACCACCGATAGTGTCAACCTCTTCATCGCTAAAGTGGGTGCCGAACGCTTCGTTGAAGTCTTCAATGGAAGCCAGTGCGCGCACGGTCCAGGTATGACGACTCAGCTGACGGAAGTCGATATCATCTTCTTCGTCATACTCGTCTTCAATCTCACCAACAATTAGTTCCAGGATGTCTTCAATGGTCACCAGACCGGAAACCCCACCGAATTCGTCAATAACGATCGCCATGTGGTAACGCTGAGAGCGAAACTCTTTCAGCATCCGGTCTACGCGCTTACTTTCAGGAACGACAACCGCCTGACGTAACACTTTGTCCATGCTGAAGGCTTCAGCATCGCTGCGCATAAACGGCAGCAAGTCTTTCGCCATCAGAATCCCTTCAATGTGATCTTTGTCTTCGCTAATCACCGGGAAACGTGAGTGGGCGGACTCGATGATGACATCAAGGCATTCGTCCAGCGTCTGGTTGCGTTTCAGGGTAATCATCTGGGAGCGGGGGATCATGATGTCGCGAACGCGTTGGTCTGCGATGTCCATCACCCCTTCGAGCATATCGCGCGTATCTTCGTCGATAAGGTCGTTCTGCCCGGAATCACGGATCAGCGCCAGCAGTTCGTCACGGTTTTTCGGTTCACCGTGGAAAAGTTGGCTGAGTAACAGGGAGAAAAATCCCTTCTTGTTGCTTATCGTGTCACTACTGTGTGAATTGTCGTCGCTCATGGCGTCGTATGGGTTCTCATGTTAGTTAATCAAAACGCCGTCGTTAATCACCAACGGCGGGGACGTCTGCCAGTCAAATGCCTGGCAAATTATTCTTTCTCGGCAATGTACGGATCCTCATAGCCCAGAGCAAGCATAATCTCTGTTTCGAGGGCTTCCATTTCTTCTGCTTCGTCATCTTCGATGTGATCGTAACCTAACAAATGCAGACTGCCGTGCACCACCATATGCGCCCAGTGCGCCTCCAGTGGTTTGCCTTGCTCCTGAGCTTCCTTCTCAACCACCTGACGGCAGATAACCAGATCGCCCAGTAGCGACATTTCCATGCCAGGCGGCACTTCAAACGGGAAGGAGAGCACGTTGGTCGGCTTATCCTTACCGCGATAGGTCAGATTCAGACTGTGGCTTTCGGCGGTATCGACCACGCGAATAGTCACTTCCGATTCTTCCTGAAACTGCGGGATCACCGCATTCAGCCATGTTTGAAACTGGCTCTCTTCCGGTAACCCGGAATTATCTTCACATGCCAGTTGTAAATCGAGGATCACCTGACTCATTTTTGTTCCTGTTCTTCGCGCTTGCGTTCTGCCGCCAGCGCCGCTTTTCGTTTTTGTTCGGCTTCTTCCCAGGCTTCATAGGCGTTAACGATACGCGCCACCACAGGGTGACGAACCACGTCTTCGCTGTGGAAGAAGTTAAAGCTGATCTCTTCGACATCGGCCAGCACTTCGATGGCGTGACGTAAGCCTGATTTAGTATTACGCGGCAGGTCGATCTGTGTGACGTCGCCGGTGATAACCGCTTTTGAGTTAAAACCGATACGGGTCAGGAACATCTTCATCTGTTCGATGGTGGTGTTCTGGCTCTCATCGAGAATGATAAACGCGTCGTTCAGCGTACGACCACGCATATAGGCCAGCGGCGCGACTTCAATAACGTTGCGCTCAATCAGTTTCTCAACTTTCTCAAAGCCCAGCATTTCAAACAGCGCGTCGTACAGCGGGCGCAGATACGGGTCTACTTTCTGGCTTAAATCGCCAGGCAGGAAGCCCAGTTTCTCACCGGCTTCGACCGCCGGACGAGTCAGCAGAATACGGCGAATCTCCTGACGCTCCAGGGCATCAACTGCCGCAGCCACTGCCAGGTAGGTTTTACCCGTACCCGCCGGGCCAACGCCGAAGGTAATGTCATGGTCGAGAATATTGGCGATGTACTGCGCCTGGTTTGGCGTGCGCGGCTTAATTACGCCGCGTTTGGTTTTGATATTGACCGCTTTGCCGTACTCCGGCACGCTCTCCGCACTTTGCTCCAGTACTCGCGCTTCTTTAATCGCAAGGTGGATCTGTTCCGGTTCGATATCCTGAATCTGACCGCGCATCGGGGCTGTATCGACATACAGGCTACGCAGAATGTCTGCCGCAGCGGTGACGCAAATCGGACGGCCGGTCAGTTTAAAGTGGTTGTCGCGGCGATTGATCTCGATGCCGAGACGGCGTTCGAGCTGCTTGATGTTGTCATCAAACGGGCCGCACAGGCTCAACAGACGCGCGTTGTCTGCTGGCTCCAGGGTGATTTCGCGAGTGTCTATGTTCAAACCGTTCCTCTTATCTGTATGTCGCCGGAAGCTGAACATTCACCGGCCTATAAGGAAATTATTCACGCCACAGGAAAAAGGCGCAAGCATTGCGATAAAGATGGGGATAAAGAGAGAAAAAACAAGGCCCACCGGAACGGCGGGCCTGAGAATTACGGCTGATAATAACCCACGCCAAGGTCGTTTTCTTTGCGGGTACGGGCAATCACCGATTCCGGTGTTTCTGCCACGCGCAGACCCATTTCATCTTCAGTACGCACCACTTTACCGCGCAGAGAGTTCGGGTAGACGTCGGTAATTTCTACATCGACGAATTTACCGATCATATCCGGTGTGCCCTCGAAGTTGACCACGCGGTTATTTTCGGTACGCCCGGAAAGCTCCATGATGCTCTTACGCGAAGTCCCTTCTACCAGAATACGCTGGGTGGTGCCGAGCATCCGGCGGCTCCACGCCATCGCTTGCTGATTAATGCGCTCTTGCAGAATATACAGACGCTGCTTCTTCTCTTCTTCCGGAACATCATCCACCATATCGGCGGCGGGCGTCCCCGGACGTGCAGAGAAGATAAAGCTGTAGCTCATGTCGAAATTGACGTCGGCAATCAGCTTCATCGTTTTCTCGAAGTCTTCGGTGGTTTCGCCAGGGAAGCCAACAATGAAGTCAGAACTGATCTGAATATCCGGACGCGCCGCACGCAGTTTACGGATGATCGCTTTGTACTCCAGCGCCGTGTGAGTACGGCCCATCAGGTTCAGAATGCGATCGGAACCGCTTTGTACCGGCAGATGCAGGAAGCTCACCAGCTCAGGCGTGTCGCGGTACACTTCGATGATATCGTCGGTGAATTCGATCGGATGGCTGGTGGTAAAGCGAATACGATCGATCCCGTCGATCGCAGCAACCAGACGCAGCAGATCGGCAAACGATCCGGTGGTGCCGTCGTAGTTTTCACCACGCCAGGCGTTCACGTTCTGACCGAGCAGGTTGACTTCACGCACGCCCTGAGCAGCAAGCTGGGCAATCTCAAACAGAATATCGTCGGACGGACGGCTTACCTCTTCACCACGGGTGTAAGGCACCACGCAGTAGGTGCAGTATTTATTGCAGCCTTCCATGATGGAGACAAACGCGGTCGGCCCTTCGGCGCGCGGTTCCGGCAGACGGTCAAACTTCTCGATTTCCGGGAAGCTGATATCTACAACCGGGCTGCGGTCGCCGCGCACGGAGTTGATCATCTCCGGCAGACGGTGCAGCGTTTGCGGCCCAAAAATAATATCGACATAGTGGGCGCGCTGGCGAATGTGCTCGCCTTCTTGCGATGCCACGCAGCCACCGACGCCGATAATCAGGTCTGGATTCTTCTCTTTTAACAGTTTCCAGCGACCCAACTGATGGAAGACTTTTTCCTGAGCCTTCTCGCGGATTGAGCAGGTGTTCAGCAGCAGCACATCCGCTTCTTCCGCCACGTCGGTCAGTTGATAGCCGTGGGTGGCATCCAGCAGATCGGCCATCTTCGATGAATCGTACTCGTTCATCTGACAGCCCCAGGTTTTAATATGGAGTTTTTTGGTCATCGACTTGCTCTTGCGAAATAGTAGCCAGGAATGCAGGGCGCATAGTGTAATGCTTTGCTGCCGTTGTGACCAGTATGAGCGTTATCAGCCCTTAGGGGTAAAAATCCTGTAAACTTAAAGCATATTGCTAACAGGATGATTGACCATGACAAATCAACCAACGGAAATTGCCATTGTCGGCGGAGGAATGGTCGGCGGCGCACTGGCGCTGGGGCTGGCACAGCACGGATTTGCGGTAACGGTGATCGAGCACGCAGAACCTGCGCCGTTTGTTGCTGACAGCCAACCGGACGTGCGGATCTCGGCGATCAGCGCGGCTTCGGTATCAATGCTTAAAGGGTTAGGGGTCTGGGATGCAGTACAGGCTATGCGTTGCCATCCTTACCGCAGACTGGAAACCTGGGAGTGGGAAACGGCACATGTGGTATTTGACGCAGCCGAATTAAAGTTGCCGTTGCTTGGCTACATGGTGGAAAACACAGTCCTGCAACAGGCGTTGTGGCAGGAGCTGGAAGCGCATCCGAAAGTAACGTTACGTGTGCCAGGCTCGCTGATTGCATTACATCGAGATAATGATCTTCAGGAGCTGGAACTGAAGGGCGGTGAAACGATCCGCGCGAAACTGGTGATTGGTGCCGACGGCGCAAATTCTCAGGTGCGGCAGATGGCGGGAATTGGCGTTCATGCCTGGCAGTATGCGCAGTCGTGCATGTTGATTAGCGTACAGTGTGAGAACGATCCCGGCGACAGCACCTGGCAGCAATTTACCCCGGACGGACCGCGTGCGTTTCTGCCGTTGTTTGATAACTGGGCATCGCTGGTGTGGTATGACTCTCCGGCGCGTATTCGCCAGTTGCAGAATATGAATATGGCGCAGCTCCAGACGGAAATCGCGAAGCATTTCCCGTCGCGTCTGGGTTACGTGACACCGCTTGCCGCTGGTGCGTTTCCGCTGACGCGTCGCCATGCGTTGCAGTATGTGCAACCAGGGCTTGCACTGGTGGGCGATGCCGCGCATACCATCCATCCGCTGGCGGGGCAGGGGGTGAATCTTGGTTATCGTGATGTCGATGCCCTGATTGATGTTCTGGTGAATGCCCGCAGCTACGGCGAAGCGTGGGCCAGTTATCCTGTCCTCAAGCGTTACCAGATGCGGCGCATGGCGGATAACTTCATTATGCAGAGCGGTATGGATCTGTTTTATGCCGGATTCAGTAATAATCTGCCGCCGCTGCGTTTTGTGCGTAATCTTGGTTTGATGGCGGCGGAGCGTGCTGGCGTGTTGAAACGTCAGGCGCTGAAATATGCGTTAGGGTTGTAGTAGCTGTTACACCAGCCGCGAAAACAGCGTAACTCTTCTATTTCCTTTACACAGAAATCCCTGATACCAAAGGCTACCGCTGGTGGTGGTCAGGGATTCGCACTGCCATTTATCTGTGGCGAGCAGATACATCGTCCAGAAATTTTTGCTTATCGAAAACAAAATAAAAAACAGCACGCCTGCTGCGAGTAAGTCTTGCCCGGAGCCAGGTGTTGAGCGGAAATATTCATTGACCAGAAGTGCAAGGCAGGCCAGTTGAAGAATAACCTTGCCAGCAAGACCGCGAAGGAAAAACTGTTTCACTCTTTCTGTTGACCAGAAACAGGGGTTTTTCAAAACTTCACGTTGTTCCTCAGCTGGAAAACCATGGATGTAAACGATCCAGTGTGAGCTTTCGGTTAGTGTGAGTGCTGTTCCCGTTTCATTGAGACGGTGTATGCGCATTGATATAGCAACGGGGAAAACGATGCCGATAAAAACGATGTAAAAAAATGGGGCAGAAATACCAAATGAGGCAAGAACAATGCAAAGCAATGCGATAAGCAGCATGATGACTTTGGAAAAGAATGGCGAGAATAGCTGATAATTCATTGCAGGATCCTTTTGTTATGAAGGCAGGCAATGTATCACTGGTCATTAACGACCACTATGTATGGGTGATTTTTTCGGATTTCATAAAAGCAAAAAGCCCGCCGAAGCGAGCTTTTTTAATGTGGCTGGGGTACGAGGATTCGAACCTCGGAATGCCGGAATCAGAATCCGGTGCCTTACCGCTTGGCGATACCCCAACTGGGTGCACTTACGATGTAAGCGTCTTGAATAAATTGGCTGGGGTACGAGGATTCGAACCTCGGAATGCCGGAATCAGAATCCGGTGCCTTACCGCTTGGCGATACCCCAACAAATTGGTTTTCGAATTTGCCGAACGTATTCGACACATTCAGAATTTGGTGGCTACGACGGGATTCGAACCTGTGACCCCATCATTATGAGTGATGTGCTCTAACCAACTGAGCTACGTAGCCAGATTATTTCTTCGATGGCTGGGGTACCTGGATTCGAACCAGGGAATGCCGGTATCAAAAACCGGTGCCTTACCGCTTGGCGATACCCCAATAACCGGGCGGTGAACCGCTTACTCGAAGAAGATGGCTGGGGTACCTGGATTCGAACCAGGGAATGCCGGTATCAAAAACCGGTGCCTTACCGCTTGGCGATACCCCAACAAATTTCTTACAGAATGGAGAACTTCAAACTATATCATTGTTGGCCGAGGAGGCTAACTTACAGCCTGGAGATCCCCCATCTGTACAACGCTTTCTGGTGAATGGTGCGGGAGGCGAGACTTGAACTCGCACACCTTGCGGCGCCAGAACCTAAATCTGGTGCGTCTACCAATTTCGCCACTCCCGCAAAAAAGATGGTGGCTACGACGGGATTCGAACCTGTGACCCCATCATTATGAGTGATGTGCTCTAACCAACTGAGCTACGTAGCCATCTTTTTTCGCGATACCTTATCGGCGTTGCGGGGCGCATTATGCGTATAGAGCCTTGCAGCGTCAACCTCTTTTTCAAGGAAAATTACCTGAAAGTGACTGTTTGGTTAGGTTGCGAACAGCGTGACGCTATATTCGTCAATTATTGTTTACTTTGTGTTTTTCTCTGCCGTTTCGTTGTGCAGGATGAAATTCGGAATTCAACAATGGTGCCGGGAAATTAATCTATGAAATACTGCCCCGTTGCAACAGGACAGGGCAGGGATCGCTACGCCTGCATCTCTGCCACCACTTCAGGCGATTTATTGAGAGAATAATATGCTGCGTTTTATAACTGCCTTGATGGGTGCTTTTTTACTTATGCAATCTGCGTTTGCCGATACGGCCCGACCAGAAATCGGGAAATATGTCTTTGGCTATCGTGGGCAGGAAGGGGCAATGGTGTGGATGATGCGGATTGGCCCGAAAGCGGCAAATGAAGCTCTTGTCCAGGTATCGCATGTTGATAATGACATTGATGGTCAGATTTTTCTCTGTAAAGTGAAAGCCTTACAGGAAGGTGAAAAATCCTATTCCACGGTAATAAAAGGTGAATCTTTTGAGTTGTTGCGTCTGAAAGGGGGGAATGGAAGCTTGCATATCCCTGATGAACAGGCAACCTGGTCAGTAGCTTACAGTAATGAGCTTTCTGACAGCGATGTGGCAAACCCGGAGTATTTCCTCACTGCATATCAAAAGCAACTGGCGGGTAAATAATAGAAAACGCCCCGGATTTCTCCGGGGCAGTACCGCATTTCTTACTTATACGCCGACTGGTGAACACCAACCGCACGACCAGATGGATCGTCCATTTTCTTGAACGCCTCATCCCACTCAATCGCTTTAGCGGAAGAACACGCGACGGAAGGACCGCCAGGCACGCACTCAGCGGCGCTCGGAAGCGGGAACAGTTCTTCAAAGATCTCCCGGTACAGATACGCTTCTTTTGAGGTTGGCGTGTTGTACGGGAAGCGGAAGCGGGCAGTTTCCAGTTGCTGATCAGAAACCTGCTGCGCCGCCACTTCTTTCAGGGTGTCGATCCAACTGTAACCGACGCCATCGGAGAACTGCTCTTTCTGCCGCCAGGCCACGCTTGCGGGCAGGTATGACTCAAAACATTCACGCAGGATGTGTTTTTCCATTTTGCCGTTACCGCACATTTTATCCTGCGGGTTAATGCGCATCGCCACATCAAGGAATTTTTTGTCGAGGAACGGAACGCGTGCTTCCACGCCCCAGGCTGACATCGCTTTGTTGGCGCGCGCGCAGTCATACATATGCAGGGCCAGCAGTTTACGCACCGTCTCTTCATGCAGTTCTTTGGCATTCGGTGCTTTGTGGAAGTAAAGATAACCGCCAAACACTTCATCAGAACCTTCACCGGACAGCACCATTTTAATGCCCATTGCCTTGATCTTACGCGACATTAAATACATCGGTGTTGAAGCGCGAATAGTTGTCACATCATAGGTTTCGATGTGGTAAATCACGTCGCGGATGGCATCCAGACCTTCCTGTACAGTGAAGTGAATTTCGTGATGCACCGTGCCCAGATGGTTTGCCACTTCCTGGGCTGCTTTCAGATCCGGTGAACCCGGCAGACCTACAGCAAAGGAGTGTAATTGCGGCCACCAGGCTTCAGAGCGTTCCTGATCTTCCACGCGACGGGCGGCGTATTTCTTGGTGATCGCGGAAATAATTGAGGAATCCAGACCACCCGAGAGCAGCACACCGTAAGGAACGTCAGACATCAGATGGCTTTTAACGGAATCTTCCAGTGCCTGACGCAGCTCGTTTTTGTCGGTCACGTTATCTTTCACTGCATCAAAGTCGAACCAGTCGCGATGATAATAAGAACGGATTTCGCCGTCCTGACTCCACAAATAGCTCCCCGCCGGGAACTCTTTAATCGTGCGGCAAACTGGCACCAGGGCTTTCATTTCTGAGGCTACATACAGCTGACCGTGCTCGTCATAGCCCATATACAGTGGGATGATCCCCAGATGGTCGCGACCAATCAGATATGCATCTTTTTCGCTGTCGTACAGGGCAAAGGCAAACATGCCCTGCAAGTCGTCGAGAAATTCCGGCCCTTTTTCCTGATACAGCGCGAGGATCACTTCGCAGTCAGATCCGGTCTGGAACTGATAACGATCGCCATATTCGGCGCGCAGTGCCTGGTGGTTGTAGATTTCACCGTTTACCGCCAGCACATGAGTTTTTTGTTGGTTGTAGAGAGGTTGCGCCCCCGCGTTAACGTCAACAATTGACAGACGTTCGTGGGCGAGAATGGCGTTATCGCTGGCATAAATACCGGACCAGTCCGGGCCACGATGACGCATCAGGCGTGACAGCTCGAGTGCTTTCTTACGCAGCTCAACTGCGTCTGTTTTGATATCGAATACGCCAAAAATTGAACACATAACCTTCTCCGTTAACCTGGTATTTGTTGCTTGTTGTGTTTGCTTGTTTAAAAAAATGCCGCAAAGCAGCACCGTGCGCAAGCGATTTGGCAGTGCAAAAATAAAAAACGTAATGGTGATTGCTGATTTGTGAAAAAGGGGAGGGTGTGGTGATGTATTTATTGATGGATCGATAATTTTTGGCGAGTTTTATTGAATGGGATGATTTTAATGATGGGTAAAAATAAGAAACCACGCCCTGAGACGTGGTTGCTATTCAGATAACGTCGATTTCAGCGACCGACGGGTAAATCCAGCTTGGGCGGAACGGCATACTGTCGATATCGTCGAGCGATGAAACACCAGAAAGCACCAGAATCGTCTCCAGACCCGCCTGGAAGCCCGCCAGAATGTCGGTGCGCAAGTTATCGCCGACAATCACCGTTTCTTCCGAATGCGCCTGCATTTTGTTTAATGCCGCGCGGATGATCCACGGGCTGGGCTTACCAACATAGAACGGTTTGCGCCCGGAGATTTTCTCAATCCCTGCACACAACGCGCCACAAGCGGGATAAAAACCGCGCCCGTGGGTGTCCGGGTTGGTGGCGATAAAGCGTGCACCGTTAGCGACGAAATAGGCCGCTTTATGCATCATGTCCCAGTTGTAGGAACGCGTTTCGCCAACAATCACAAAATCAGGGTTCACATCGGTAATAGTGAAACCGGCTTTGTACAGTTCATGAATCAGTGCGCCTTCGCCCACCACATACGCTTTCTTGCCTTCCTGGCGACGCAGGAAATCGGCAGTCGCCATCGCAGAGGTATAAAACACGCTATCCGGCACATCGACACCGGCAGTGGCAAAGCGGTTCGCCAGATCTTGCCCGGTCTGCGAAGGATAGTTGGTCAGCAACACCAGCGGCAGGCCTTTATCCATAATCCCGTGCAAAAATTCCGCTGCACCCGGTACGGCGACGTTATCGTGCATCAGCACGCCGTCGATATCGCAAATTACATTTTTAATGGTCATGGACTACCCAGAATATTGACAACAATAAGCGCCACTATAAAAGCACATTAATTTTCCAGCAAATGCTGGAGCAAAATACCGTTGAGCATGGCGCGTTTTACCAGCGCAAAAGCGCCGATTGCCGAGCGGTGATCCAGCTCAGAACGTACCACCGGCAGATTAGTGCGAAACGCCTTCAGCGCCTGGGTATTAATGCAGCTTTCAATAGCAGGGAGCAGCACTTTATCGGCTTCGGTGATTTCACCGGCAATAACAATTTTTTGCGGATTAAATAAGTTGATAGCAATGGCGATGGTTTTACCCAGATGACGACCGACATACTCAATTACTTCCGACGCCAGACTATCGCCTTTGTTCGCGGCTTTGCAGATAGTTTTGATGGTGCAGTCGTCCAGCGGCACGCGGCTCTGGTAGCCCTGCTTTAACAGATTCAGCACCCGTTGTTCAATGGCAGCGTTGGCGGCGATAGTTTCCAGGCAGCCAAAGTTGCCGCAGTGGCAGCGTTCACCCAGCGGTTCGACCTGAATATGGCCAATTTCACCGACGTTACCGTTGCGGCCAATAAAAATGCGCCCGTTAGAGATAATCCCGGCCCCGGTTCCGCGATGGACACGCACCAGAATGGAGTCTTCGCAATCCTGACTTGCACCGAAGTAGTGCTCCGCCAGCGCCAGACTACGGATATCGTGACCAACGAAACAGGTCACTTTAAAACGTTCTTCCAGAGCTTCTACCAGCCCCCAGTTTTCTACCTGAATATGCGGCATGTAATGAATTTTGCCGCTGTCCGGGTCAACAAGCCCTGGCAGGATCACCGAAATCGCGATCAGCTCGCGCAGTTTGCGCTGGTAGCTATCAATAAACTGAGCAATGGCATTCAACAGGGCATGTTCCAGCGTTTGCTGGGTACGTTCCGGCAGCGGGTAATGTTCTTCAGCCAGCACTTTGCTGCTGAGATCAAACAGGGTGATGGTGGCGTCGTGACGACCAAGCCGTACGCCGATTGCGTGGAAATTGCGGGTTTCGGTGACGATGGAGATAGCGCGGCGGCCCCCGGTGGAGGCCTGCTGATCAACTTCTTTGATCAGCCCGCGTTCGATAAGCTGACGCGTAATTTTGGTTACGCTGGCGGGGGCAAGCTGGCTTTGCTCGGCAATCTGAATCCGCGAGATTGGCCCGTACTGGTCAATCAGGCGATAAACCGCCGCGCTGTTAAGCTGTTTTACGAGATCAACATTACCTATCTGAGCTTGTCCGCCTGGTGTCATACTTTCTCTTATTGAGTTACGACCTCGTTACCGTTAACGATGGTCTTGGTGATTTTAAAATCAGGTGTGAATGCGGTCAGGTTGGCTACTTTACCTGCGGCGAGTGTGCCGAGACGTTTCTCAACGCCAATCGCACGCGCCGGATAGAGCGTCGCCATACGCAGCACTTCATCCAGTGCGATACCGCAATGTTCGACCAGATTACGCACGCCTTCAATCATGGTTAAGGATGAACCGCTTAACGTACCGTTCTCATCCACACAAAGTCCGTTACGGTAGTATATTGTTTTACCCGCAAAAATGAACTGTTCAATGTTGGCACCTGCTGGCGCGGTGGCGTCGGTAACCAGACACAGTTTGTCGCCTTTAAGGCGTTTAGCGTTACGAATGTTGGCGTAATCAACATGCAGGCCATCAGCGATAATACCGCAATAAATGTCAGCTTCGTCGAGGATCGCGCCCGCCAGGCCCGGTTCACGACCGGTAATATACGGCATCGCGTTGTACAGATGGGTGGCAAAGGTAATCCCCGCGCGGAAACCGGCTTTCGCTTCTTTCAACGTCGCGTTGGAGTGACCGGCAGAAACCACAATCCCGGCATTTGCCAGTTTGCTGATGACTTCCGCAGGAACCATTTCCGGTGCCAGGGTCACTTTGGTAATGACGTCGGCGTTTTCACACAGGAAATCGACCAGCGCGGCATCAGGCTTACGCACAAAATTCGGATTATGGGTGCCTTTTTTTACCAGATTCAGCCACGGACCTTCCAGATGCAGACCTAACGCCTGATTCGGATGTTTTGCCAGGTACTCGCGCATAACGCGCACGCCCTGTTTCATCAGCTCATCGCTGGTGGTGATAAGCGTCGGCAGATAGTTAGTACAGCCTGATTTCTCATTGGCTTTCTGCATGATTTCCAGCGTTTCCACGCTGACCGCTTCAGCGGTGTCGTTAAACTGTACGCCGCCGCAGCCGTTTAACTGCACATCGATAAAACCGGGGGAGAGAATGGCCCCGTTCAGTGAACGTTGTTCGATCTCTGGCGGCAGTTCCGCTACCGGACAGACGCTTTTAATCAGGCCATCAGCGATAACAACCGCGTGGTCATCAAGAAATTCGTGGCCGGTAAAGATCCGGCCCTGGGTTAATGCATACATTCTGACCCCCGATTTTAAAAAATATTGCCCTGAGCAAGGAGCCAGGGCAGGGATAACAATTACAGACCTTTGATATTTTCTGCTTCTAATTCATTGAAATATCTTAAAGTCTTAACTTTCAGCTCCATGGTGGAAGGTTCATCGCACACCATGATCGCTTTTGGATGCAGTTGCAGACAGCTGATGGTCCACATGTGGTTCACGCAACCTTCAACTGCAGCCTGCAGTGCCAGTGCTTTCTGGCTACCCAGCACCAGAATCATCACTTCTTCGGCATCCAGCAATGTACCAACACCGACAGTCAGGGCATATTTTGGCACCTGATTGACATCGTTATCAAAGAAACGAGAGTTCGCGACGCGAGTGTCATGAGTCAAGGTTTTGATACGAGTACGAGAAGCCAGAGAAGACGCCGGTTCGTTAAATGCAATATGACCGTCGTTACCTACACCGCCCATAAACAGATGAATTTTTCCGTAAGAACGGATTTTTTCTTCATACTGGCGGCATTCGGCGTCGATATCCGGGGCGTTGCCGTTGAGAAGGTTGATGTTTTCTGCTGGAATATCAACGTGATCGAAGAAATTACGGTGCATAAAGCTGTAGTAGCTTTCCGGATGCTCTTTCGGCAGACCGACATATTCGTCCATGTTGAAGGTGACAACGTGCTTAAAGCTGACCTGGCCTGCTTTATGCATTTCGACTAACGCTTTATAGGTGGTCATCGGCGTGCCGCCAGTCGGCAGGCCCAGAACAAACGGACGATCGGCAGTCGGTTTGAACGCATTGATACGATTGACGATATGGCGAGCAGCCCATTTGCCGACCTGTTCAGCGGTAGTCAGGGGGATCAGTCTCATTATTCACCTCAATAAGTAAAATGTAAGCCGTTGGCGGATTAGGCATCTTTAAGCGTAACCTGGATTTGCGCAGACAGGCGTCAATCCGACCTGATTTTTTGAATGATAAAATAAGTTTTCTGGTTTAGCCAGTAAAAGGGAGTGATGATAACGATATTTGGTGACAAAACTCACAAAAGACACGCGTTTAATTTGCGATACGAATTAAATTTTCACACACTCTGTAGCAGATGATCTAACAATCTGATTACAGAACATCGGCAGTACAATTTGCAGCAAAATAAAAATACGGCTTTAAACGAGCCAAATAGGGTTCTCGTAGGGGGAATAAGATGAATATTTTAGGTTTTTTCCAGCGACTCGGTAGGGCGTTACAGCTCCCTATCGCGGTGCTGCCGGTGGCGGCACTGTTGCTGCGATTCGGTCAGCCAGATTTACTTAACGTTGCGTTTATTGCCCAGGCGGGCGGTGCGATTTTTGATAACCTCGCATTAATCTTCGCCATCGGTGTGGCATCCAGCTGGTCGAAAGACAGCGCAGGTGCGGCGGCGCTGGCGGGTGCGGTAGGTTACTTTGTGTTAACCAAAGCGATGGTGACCATCAACCCAGAAATAAACATGGGTGTACTGGCGGGTATCATTACCGGTCTGGTTGGTGGCGCAGCCTATAACCGTTGGTCCGATATTAAACTGCCGGACTTCCTGAGCTTCTTCGGCGGCAAACGCTTTGTGCCGATTGCCACCGGCTTCTTCTGCCTGGTGCTGGCGGCCATTTTTGGTTACGTCTGGCCGCCGGTACAGCACGCTATCCATGCAGGAGGCGAGTGGATCGTTTCTGCGGGCGCGCTGGGTTCCGGTATCTTTGGTTTCATCAACCGTCTGCTGATCCCAACCGGTCTGCATCAGGTGCTGAACACCATCGCCTGGTTCCAGATTGGTGAATTCACCAACGCGGCGGGTACGGTTTTCCACGGTGATATCAACCGCTTCTATGCCGGTGACGGCACCGCGGGGATGTTCATGTCCGGCTTCTTCCCGATTATGATGTTCGGTCTGCCGGGTGCGGCGCTGGCGATGTACTTCGCAGCACCGAAAGAGCGTCGTCCGATGGTTGGCGGGATGCTGCTTTCTGTTGCTGTTACTGCGTTCCTGACCGGTGTGACTGAGCCGCTGGAATTCCTGTTCATGTTCCTTGCACCGCTGCTGTACCTCCTGCACGCACTGCTGACCGGTATCAGCCTGTTTGTGGCAACACTGCTGGGTATCCATGCTGGCTTCTCTTTCTCTGCGGGGGCTATCGACTACGCGTTGATGTATAACCTGCCGGCCGCCAGCCAGAACGTCTGGATGCTGCTGGTTATGGGTGTTGTCTTCTTCGCTATCTACTTCGTGGTGTTCAGTTTGGTTATCCGCATGTTCAACCTGAAAACGCCGGGTCGTGAAGATAAAGAAGACGAGATCGTTACTGAAGAAGCCAACAGCAACACTGAAGAAGGCCTCAATCAACTGGCGACCAACTATATTGCTGCGGTTGGCGGCACTGACAACCTGAAAGCAATTGACGCCTGTATCACCCGTCTGCGCCTGACCGTGGCTGACTCTGCCCGCGTCAACGATACGATGTGTAAACGTCTGGGTGCTTCTGGTGTAGTGAAACTGAACAAACAGACTATTCAGGTGATTGTTGGCGCGAAAGCAGAATCCATCGGCGATGCGATGAAGAAAGTCGTTGCCCGTGGTCCGGTAGCCGCTGCGTCAGCTGAAGCAACTCCGGCAACTGCCGCGCCTGTAGCAAAACCGCAGGCTGTACCAAACGCGGTATCTATCGCGGAGCTGGTATCGCCGATTACCGGTGATGTCGTGGCACTGGATCAGGTTCCTGACGAAGCATTCGCCAGCAAAGCGGTGGGTGACGGTGTGGCGGTGAAACCGACAGATAAAATCGTCGTATCACCAGCCGCAGGGACAATCGTGAAAATCTTCAACACCAACCACGCGTTCTGCCTGGAAACCGAAAAAGGCGCGGAGATCGTCGTCCATATGGGTATCGACACCGTAGCGCTGGAAGGTAAAGGCTTTAAACGTCTGGTGGAAGAGGGTGCGCAGGTAAGCGCAGGGCAACCGATTCTGGAAATGGATCTGGATTACCTGAACGCTAACGCCCGCTCGATGATTAGCCCGGTGGTTTGCAGCAATATCGACGATTTCAGTGGCTTGATCATTAAAGCTCAGGGCCATGTTGTGGCGGGTCAAACACCGCTGTATGAAATCAAAAAGTAATCTGCTTTATGCCTGATGCGACGCTTGAGCGTCGCATCCAACAATGACAAGCGGTGGAGATCTTCTCTGCCGCTTTTTTTTTCATCAATCATCCCCATAATCCTTGTTAGATTATCAATTTTAAAAAACTAACAGTTGTCAGCCTGTCCCGCTTATAAGATCATACGCCGTTATACGTTGTTTACGCTTTGAGGAATCCACGATGAGTGAGGCAGAAGCCCGCCCGACTAACTTTATCCGTCAGATCATCGATGAAGATCTGGCCAGTGGTAAGCACACCACAGTACACACCCGTTTCCCGCCGGAGCCGAATGGCTATCTGCATATTGGCCATGCGAAATCTATCTGCCTGAACTTCGGGATCGCCCAGGACTATAAAGGCCAGTGCAACCTGCGTTTCGACGACACTAACCCGGTAAAAGAAGATATCGAGTATGTTGAGTCGATCAAAAACGACGTAGAGTGGTTAGGTTTTCACTGGTCTGGTAACGTCCGTTACTCCTCCGATTATTTTGATCAGCTCCACGCCTATGCGATCGAACTGATCAATAAAGGCCTGGCGTACGTTGATGAACTGACGCCGGAACAGATCCGCGAATACCGCGGCACCCTGACGCAACCGGGTAAAAACAGCCCGTACCGCGACCGCAGCGTTGAAGAGAACCTGGCGCTGTTCGAAAAAATGCGTGTCGGTGGTTTTGAAGAAGGTAAAGCCTGCCTGCGTGCGAAAATCGACATGGCTTCACCGTTTATCGTGATGCGCGATCCGGTGCTGTACCGTATTAAATTTGCTGAACACCACCAGACTGGCAACAAGTGGTGCATCTACCCGATGTACGACTTCACCCACTGCATCAGCGATGCCCTGGAAGGTATTACGCACTCTCTGTGTACGCTTGAGTTCCAGGACAACCGCCGTCTGTACGACTGGGTACTGGACAACATCACCATTCCTGTTCACCCGCGCCAGTACGAATTCTCGCGCCTGAATCTGGAATACACTGTGATGTCCAAGCGTAAGCTGAACCTGCTGGTGACCGATAAGCACGTTGAAGGCTGGGATGACCCGCGTATGCCGACCATTTCCGGTCTGCGTCGTCGTGGTTACACTGCGGCTTCTATTCGTGAGTTCTGCAAACGCATCGGCGTGACCAAGCAGGACAACACCATTGAGATGGCGTCGCTGGAATCCTGCATCCGTGAAGATCTCAACGAAAATGCGCCGCGCGCAATGGCGGTTATCGATCCGGTGAAACTGGTTATCGAAAACTATCAGGGCGAAGGCGAAATGGTTACCATGCCGAACCATCCGAACAAACCGGAAATGGGGAGCCGTCAGGTGCCGTTTAGCGGTGAAATTTGGATCGATCGCGCCGATTTCCGCGAAGAAGCTAACAAGCAGTACAAACGTCTGGTGCTGGGTAAAGAAGTGCGTCTGCGTAATGCTTACGTCATTAAGGCTGAACGCGTGGAGAAAGATGCCGAAGGCAATATCACCACCATCTTCTGTACTTATGACGCCGACACCTTAAGCAAAGATCCGGCTGATGGTCGTAAAGTCAAAGGCGTTATTCACTGGGTAAGCGCGGCACATGCGCTGCCGGTTGAAATCCGTTTGTATGACCGTCTGTTCAGCGTGCCTAACCCAGGTGCTGCGGATGATTTCCTGTCGGTGATTAACCCGGAATCGCTGGTGATCAAACAGGGTTTCGCTGAACCGTCGCTGAAAGACGCGGTAGCGGGTAAAGCATTCCAGTTTGAGCGTGAAGGTTACTTCTGCCTCGACAGCCGCCATTCTACGGCGGAAAAACCGGTATTTAACCGCACCGTTGGGCTGCGTGATACCTGGGCGAAAGTAGGCGAGTAATTTTAAGTTCTACCAGGCCGGGTGAGGCATTTACGCCGCATCCGGCAAGAAATATGCAAACAATCCAAAACGCCGCGTTCAGCGGCGTTTTTTCTGCTTTTCTTCGCGAATTAATTCCGCTTCGCAATTTATCCATAAAATAAATTTAAAATCACAAATCATAATTAAATAAAATGTAACCGCTTTCATCTTGCTGGAAATTCACGCTTTTATTCTTCTGCAAGCCTTTCAACTGCAAACTTAAGCCTTGTAACAAAAATCATCAAAATATGTGCGGTTGCTCATGTTCTTACATTCTGGTTACAGAAAGAGATTGATAATTCGCGTCGCGAAAAATAGTCTGTTCCTGTAGTCAGCGAGACTTTTCTCAACGCTACTTTTTTAATTTTTATTTTTTTCGCTGTTCACCTTTGGTGCAGCAATTTATACGTCAAAGAGGATTAACCCATGCGTACGTTTAGTGGCAAACGTAGTACGCTGGCGCTGGCTATCGCCGGTGTTACAGCAATGTCGGGCTTTATGGCAATGCCGGAGGCTCGCGCCGAAGGATTCATCGACGATTCAACCTTAACTGGCGGTATCTATTACTGGCAGCGTGAACGCGACCGTAAAGATGTTACCGACGGCGACAAATACAAAACCAACCTTTCTCACTCCACCTGGAATGCCAACCTCGATTTTCAGTCCGGTTATGCTGCTGATATGTTCGGCCTTGATATTGCTGCGTTTACGGCGATTGAAATGGCGGAAAACGGCGACAGCTCTCACCCGAACGAAATCGCGTTTTCAAAAAGTAATAAAGCCTATGACGAAGACTGGTCCGGCGATAAAAGCGGTATAAGCCTGTATAAAGCAGCGGCCAAATTTAAATACGGTCCGGTTTGGGCGAGGGCAGGTTACATTCAGCCAACCGGTCAAACGCTGTTAGCGCCGCACTGGAGCTTTATGCCAGGTACTTATCAGGGTGCGGAAGCCGGAGCGAATTTTGATTACGGCGATGCTGGTGCCTTGAGTTTCTCCTATATGTGGACCAACGAATACAAAGCGCCGTGGCATCTGGAAATGGATGAGTTTTATCAGAACGATAAAACCACCAAAGTTGATTATCTGCACTCCCTTGGGGCGAAATACGACTTCAAAAATAACTTCGTACTGGAAGCGGCATTTGGTCAGGCGGAAGGGTATATCGATCAATATTTTGCCAAAGCCAGCTACAAATTTGATATCGCCGGTAGCCCGTTAACCACCAGCTACCAGTTCTACGGTACCCGCGATAAAGTTGACGATCGCAGCGTCAACGATCTTTATGACGGCACCGCCTGGCTGCAAGCGTTGACCTTTGGTTACCGGGCGGCTGACGTAGTGGATTTGCGCCTCGAAGGCACCTGGGTTAAGGCTGACGGTCAGCAGGGATACTTCCTGCAACGTATGACCCCAACCTACGCTTCCTCCAACGGCCGCCTGGATATCTGGTGGGATAACCGTTCCGACTTCAACGCCAACGGCGAAAAAGCGGTCTTCTTCGGTGCGATGTATGACCTGAAAAACTGGAATCTTCCAGGCTTCGCCATCGGCGCTTCCTACGTTTACGCATGGGATGCTAAACCTGCGACCTGGCAGAGCAATCCGGATGCGTATTACGACAAAAACCGGACTATTGAAGAGTCTGCCTACAGCTTGGATGCGGTCTACACCATTCAGGACGGCCGCGCCAAAGGCACGATGTTCAAACTGCACTTCACCGAATACGACAACCACTCCGACATCCCAAGCTGGGGCGGTGGTTACGGCAACATCTTCCAGGATGAGCGTGACGTGAAATTTATGGTAATCGCACCATTCACCATCTTCTGATGCCCGACGCGGCAGGTTTTGTGCCTGCCGCACGTTTGAGGAATTTGCTATGAAAAAACTGATTCTCATCGCCATAATGGCATCGGGGCTGGTAGCTTGTGCGCAATCAACCGCGCCACAGGAGGACAGTCGTCTGAAAGAGGCATACAGCGCCTGTATCAACACCGCACAAGGTTCGCCAGAAAAAATTGAAGCCTGCCAGAGCGTGTTAAACGTGCTGAAGAAAGAGAAACAACATCAGCAGTTTGCCGACCAGGAAAGTGTACGCGTACTGGATTATCAGCAGTGTCTGCGTGCAACGCAAACCGGAAATGATCAGGCGGTGAAAGCCGATTGTGATAAGGTCTGGCAGGAAATACGCAGTAATAACAAATAAGTGAGAGCTGTAACTCTCGCTTTTCTTATTTCCCTTGCATAAAAAAGCCAACCCGCAGGTTGGCTTTTTCTCATTCAGGCTGGCTTATTTGCCTTCGTGCGCATGTTCATCTTCGCGGCAATCGCCTTCGGCACAGTGACCGTAAAGATAGAGACTGTGGTTAGTCAGGCGAATGCCATGTTTTGCGGCAATTTCACGCTGACGCGCTTCGATGGAATCATCACTAAATTCGATAACCTTGCCGCAGTCGAGGCAGATCAGGTGATCGTGGTGATGTTGCTGTGTCAGTTCAAATACGGATTTACCGCCTTCAAAATTGTGGCGGGTGACGATACCAGCGTCGTCAAACTGGTTCAGTACGCGATATACCGTAGCCAGACCAATTTCTTCACCCATATCGATCAGACGTTTGTATAAATCTTCCGCACTGACGTGATGGTTGTCCGGCTCCTGAAGAACTTCCAGGATTTTTAAACGAGGAAGCGTTACTTTCAGGCCAGCTTTCTTTAGGGCGGTATTGTTATCAGTCATGCGGAATCTGTCCTGTTACTAAGCGGTTCACTTCATTAGAAGAAGTGACAGAATTTGCTCTTGAGATAATGCGTATCATTATAGAATTGCCACGCCTAAATGAAAACCACAAGTCCCTGGCAAATATTGTTAATAAAAACGTGGCACAGCTTACATTTACAACGGCAAGGCCACTTGAACACCGGGACATTGTACAGGTACAACAGCAAAAGTTACAAATTTGTAGCAATTATTTTGATTGGCATTATCTATTAATACGGCGTAGACATGAGTCTACGCCGCATCACATCAGGCATTGAGAATTTCGTCGAGATGCAACTCTTCAGAAATCTGTTTAACCCATTTTTCTACACGTTCAGCGGTCAGTTCCGGCTGACGGTCTTCGTCGATAGCCAGACCGACAAAGTGGTCGTCATCTGCCAGACCTTTTGATGCTTCGAAATGATAGCCCGCAGTTGGCCAGTGACCAACGATGGTTGCACCGCGCGGTTCAATGATGTCGCGGATGGTGCCCAATGCGTCGCAGAAATATTCGGCGTAATCTTCCTGGTCACCACAACCAAACAGCGCAACCAGTTTGCCGTTGAAATCAATCTCTTCGAGAGTCGGGAAGAAGTCATCCCAGTCACACTGCGCTTCGCCGTAATACCAGGTTGGGATGCCCAGCAGCAGAATGTCATAAGCTTCCAGATCTTCTTTGCTGCTTTTTGCAATGTCATGGACATCGGCAACGTCTTTACCAAGCTGTTTTTGAATCATTTTTGCGATATTTTCGGTATTACCGGTGTCGCTGCCGAAAAAGATGCCAGTGATAGCCATGAGTGAAATAACCTCTTGAAACTTATTGAAATGGGGGTGGAAAATTGCCCACGGATAAAGGCAATCATAGCAGAACAGGCAGTCTTGCGGAATCAGCAAACGAGCAGGACTGCACACTGTGCTACATGAAAGTGGAAATTTAAACGATGCCCTGACTACGCAGCGCCGCCAGTTGCTGCATTAACATCTCTTCGATCAGTTCGCTACGGCTCATATTGCGCGATTCCGCCAGCTCGTTCAGCGCCTCGACAGCTTCCGCGTTCAGCTTCAGTTCGACACGCTTAAGGCCACGTACTTTGTCGCGTTTTAGCTGGTTGCGTTTATTAATACGCAGCTGTTCATCGCGCGAAAGCGGATTAGTTTTCGGTCGTCCCGGTCGACGCTCGTGCGCGAACAGATCTAATGTCGTACGGTCCGTTTGTTCTTTGGCCATGATCTTGGTGACTTCGGGGGAAACAATCAGCCAGGCCTCTGCCCGGATGGATAGCGCGCCATAATACATCAGCGCGATGAGTCACGCCAACGCCCACGCGCGGAAAGCGACGCGGACGCTGGGTTTTTAATCAGTTGCGTTAATCATTGAGATAGCGACGGATAGCGCGTAATACCGCATCCGGTTTTTCAGCATGGACCCAGTGACCCGCGCCTGCAATCACATGCGCCCGTGCCCGTGGAAATTGTGCCAGTAAATCATCACGGTACTGTTCGCTAACATACGGAGAATTGCCGCCAGGGATAAACAGGGCAGGGTGATCCCATGCCGGGATTTTCTCCCAACCCACAATATGCGGATACTGATCCCACAATACCGGCACGTTAAAGCGCCACTCCCCGTCAACAAAAGATTTCAACAGAAACTGAATCACCCCTTCTTCATTAAGATGCTGGCGCATTATTGCTGCTGCTTGCTGGCGAGTTTGTGCGTCCGATTCACTGACCGCGTTGATGGCCGCGAAAATCTCATCATGCCGGCGAACGTGATAATCGACCGGAGCAATATCAATTGCCACCAGCTTGTCAATCCGATCGGGGGCCAGTGCAGTAAGTGCCATTACCGCTTTACCGCCCATGGAGTGACCGATAAATGTTGCTTTGTCGATCTGCAGTGCATCCAGGGTATCAACAAGATCCTGCGCCATCGCCGGGTAATTCATTACCGGCTCTCTCGGTGAAAGACCGTGGTTACGCATATCAACCTGGATGATATTGTGATCGTTTACCAGATCGCGAGCCAGTACGCCAAGGTTGTCGAGGCTACCAAACAGACCATGGACAAGAACGATGGGAGAATTATTGTGCTGGTTTTGTGCAGTTTGCGCGCGGATATTCAATTTCATGGCAAAGTTCTTTTTTTCGCGTTGTCGGGTTAGGGTATTATGTTGACCATTGTGCCACAGGGCTGCAACAAATAAGGTTTATTCCGAGTTTTTCTGCAAGCCAGGCTTGACGCTATCCGCTGCCGGGATTTATTCATATACTCCTGGCGACTTGTATTCAGCTAAGACACTGCACTGGATTAAGATGAAAACGATTGAAGTTGATGATGAACTCTACAGCTATATTGCCAGCCACACTAAGCATATCGGCGAGAGCGCATCCGACATTTTACGGCGTATGTTGAAATTTTCCGCCGCATCACAGCCTGCTGCTCCGGTGACGAAAGAGGTTCGCGTTGCGTCACCTGCTATCGTCGAAGCGAAGCCGGTCAAAACGATTAAAGATAAGGTTCGCGCAATGCGTGAACTTCTGCTTTCGGACGAATACGCAGAGCAAAAGCGAGCGGTCAATCGCTTTATGCTGCTGTTGTCTACACTATATTCTCTTGACGCTCAGGCGTTTGCCGAAGCAACGGAATCGTTGCACGGTCGTACACGCGTTTACTTTGCGGCAGATGAACAAACGCTGCTGAAAAATGGTAATCAGACCAAGCCGAAACATGTGCCAGGCACGCCGTATTGGGTGATCACCAACACCAACACCGGCCGTAAATGCAGCATGATCGAACACATCATGCAGTCGATGCAATTCCCGGCGGAATTGATTGAGAAGGTTTGCGGAACTATCTAAAACGTTGCAGACAAAGGACAAAGCAATGGCAATCCACAATCGTGCAGGCCAACCTGCACAACAGAGTGATTTGATTAACGTCGCCCAACTGACGGCGCAATATTATGTACTGAAACCAGAAGCAGGGAATGCGGAGCACGCGGTGAAATTCGGTACTTCCGGTCACCGTGGCAGTGCAGCGCGCCACAGCTTTAACGAGCCGCACATTCTGGCGATCGCTCAGGCAATTGCTGAAGAACGTGCGAAAAACGGCATCACTGGCCCTTGCTATGTGGGTAAAGATACTCACGCCCTGTCCGAGCCTGCGTTCATTTCCGTACTGGAAGTGCTGGCAGCGAACGGCGTTGATGTCATTGTGCAGGAAAACAATGGCTTCACTCCGACACCTGCCATTTCCAATGCCATCCTGGTTCACAATAAAAAAGGTGGCCCGCTGGCAGACGGTATCGTGATTACACCGTCCCATAACCCGCCGGAAGATGGTGGTATCAAGTACAACCCGCCAAATGGTGGCCCGGCTGATACCAACGTCACCAAAGTGGTGGAAGACAGGGCCAACGCACTGATGGCCGATGGCCTGAAAGGCGTGAAGCGTATCTCCCTCGACGAAGCGATGGCATCCGGTCATGTAAAAGAGCAGGATCTGGTGCAGCCGTTTGTGGAAGGTCTGGCCGATATCGTTGATATGGCGGCAATTCAGAAAGCGGGCCTGACGCTGGGCGTTGATCCGCTGGGCGGTTCCGGTATCGAATACTGGAAGCGTATTGGCGAGTATTACAACCTCAACCTGACCATCGTTAACGATCAGGTCGATCAAACCTTCCGCTTTATGCACCTTGATAAAGACGGCGCGATCCGTATGGACTGCTCCTCCGAGTGTGCGATGGCGGGCCTGCTGGCACTGCGTGATAAGTTCGATCTGGCGTTTGCTAACGACCCGGATTATGACCGTCACGGTATCGTCACTCCGGCAGGTTTGATGAATCCGAACCACTACCTGGCGGTGGCGATCAACTACCTGTTCCAGCATCGTCCGCAGTGGGGCAAAGATGTTGCTGTCGGTAAAACGCTGGTTTCTTCTGCGATGATCGACCGTGTGGTCAATGACTTGGGCCGTAAGCTGGTAGAAGTACCGGTAGGTTTCAAATGGTTTGTTGATGGTCTGTTCGACGGCAGCTTCGGTTTTGGCGGCGAAGAGAGCGCAGGGGCTTCCTTCCTGCGTTTCGACGGCACGCCGTGGTCCACCGACAAAGACGGCATCATCATGTGTCTGCTGGCGGCGGAAATCACCGCGGTCACCGGTAAGAACCCGCAGGAACACTACAACGAACTGGCAAAACGCTTTGGTGCGCCGAGCTACAACCGTTTGCAGGCAGCTGCGACTTCCGCACAAAAAGCGGCGCTGTCTAAGCTGTCTCCGGAAATGGTGAGCGCCAGCACCCTGGCAGGCGACCCGATCACCGCGCGCCTGACGGCGGCACCGGGCAATGGTGCTTCTATCGGCGGTCTGAAAGTGATGACTGACAACGGCTGGTTCGCCGCGCGTCCGTCAGGCACGGAAGACGCATATAAGATCTACTGCGAAAGCTTCCTCGGTGAAGAACATCGCAAGCAGATTGAGAAAGAAGCGGTTGAGATTGTTAGCGAAGTTCTGAAAAACGCGTAAACACATTTAATAAAAAAAGGGCGGTCGCAAGATCGCCCTTTTTTACTTTGCTTTTTTAACCGTGTTTATTTTTCAGTTCAAAGCGTGGTGATACCAGACCATACAGTGTCCAACCAAGGAAGGTCACGATGGAACCGTACAGCATGGCTTCTTCCCCGGATGAGTACAGCGCATAAAAGCTATACATCGCGCCAACAAAAGCAACAAAGTTTGCAACTTTCGCTTTTGAGGGGGGCACATTAGCGACCTTCTGAATAATGACTAATGCCGCCATTGACAGAATATACGGAATGATATTGGTCACCACGGCCAGGTTAACCAGCACGTTGAACTGACTGTTTAGCGACGGGCTAATCGTCATCAGCGCCAACCCGCTCTGGATAATCACAATGGTCAACATTCCCTGCACCGGTGCATCCACTTTGGTTACACGGGAGAAAATTTTAGGGAAGTAGCCTTCATCAGATGAAGATTTAAACACCTGGGCAATGGTGAACTGCCAGCCAAGCAGCGAACCGCAGCAGGACATCACCATCAGCGCCATAATGACTTTACCCACTTCTGGTGTGAACATCTGTGCGAAGGCCAGGCCAAATGGTGCCGTTGAATTTGCCAGCTCCATATTAGGCACAATCCCTGCAATCACGTTGGTGGAGACGATATAAATCACCGCCGCACCTAACGTACCGCCGAGTACCGCGATTGGCACATTACGTTCCGGGTTTTCCACTACATCAGTATTCGCACACGCAGACTCCAGACCGAGAAAAGCCCACAGCGTCATAGCGATGGAAGAACCTACTGCACTGAAGAACGGTGCATGATGCGGATTCCAGGAATCAACGTAAAGCGTCGGGCTAAACCAGAACCAGCCGATAATGCACAGGCCTACCACCGGAATAATGACCCCCCACACGGTAATGCTACTGATTTGCCCGGTAATGCGCGCACCACCAAAGTTAGCCACGGTACAAATCCACAGCACCCCGATGGTCGCAAGACCAATCTGCACTGGCGACAAACTCGCGCCGAGCAGTTCGGTGCCGTAACCAACCGCCGAAATAGCAATCGCGACGTTAGCAATCAGCAGCGAGACGCCGTAGGTATAGTTCGCCATAAAGTTACCGGATTTACCGAAAGCATACTCCGCATAACCGCCCATACCGCCTGATTTACGGCTGAACATACCGCATTTTGCGAATGCCCATGCCAGTGCCATTGAGCCTACGGCTGTCACCAGCCAGGAGATAATTGAAATTGTCCCAACTTCGGCAAGCTTTGTCGGCAGCATGATGATACCGGAGCCCATCATGTTGACCATCGTCAGTATGGTTAACTGAACGACGCCCATTTTGTTCGATTTAGCCTGACTCATAATTTTTCCCCTTTCAACAGGGTGCTTTGCGCATCACGAGGCTTGATGACATAGCACCAAACTTGCTTACGACCATCATGTTCTTCGATATAGACACCCTGCAGCTCCGGTGCAAAACCTGGCAGCAGGTTGATCCCTTCTTCCAGAGCGCTGAAGTAACGCAAAACAGCACCACCCCAGATTTCACCCGGAACAACACACAGCACACCCGGAGGATAAGGAAGCGCACCTTCGGCAGCGATACGGCCTTCTGCATCCGGCAGACGAACCAGCTCCACTTCACCGCGTAAATAGGCGTAGTTGGCTTCTTGCGGATTCATGCTTACGCGTGGGAAGTGTTCCTTACGGAACATCTCTTTTTGCAGTTGTTTCACGTTGTGACGGGCATACAAATCATGCATTTCTTGACACAACTGACGCAGGGTATAACCGGCGTAGCGCTCTTCATGCTGTTTGTAGATGGAAGGCAGCACTTCTGCTAATGGCGCGTCGGACTCAAGCAGTTTTTCGAAGCGTACCAGCAGGGCAACAAGTTGCTGAAGCTTGGCCATATCTTCTGCCGGAGTCAGCAGGAAGAGGATGGAGTTAAGATCGCATTTTTCCGGCACTACGCCATTTTCGCGCAGGAAGTTAGCAAGAATCGTCGCGGGTACACCGAACGCTTCATATTCGCCGTTACGTGCATCAATACCTGGGGTTGTCAGCAACAGTTTGCATGGATCGACAAAGTATTGATTCTCTGCATAGCCTTCAAAAGAGTGCCAGTGCTCACCTGGTACAAACTGGAAGAAGCGCAGATCAACCGCAATTTGCGCTGTTTCATACGACTGCCAGGGTTTACCATCCACCAGTTCAGGTACGAACGGACGAATATGCTGACAGTTATCGAGGATCAGCTTGCGGGCATTAATGCCATTTACCACACAATCCATCCACATATTACGACCGCTGACACCTTCATGCATTTTGGCGTTGATATCCAGTGCGGCAAACAGCGGATAGAACGGGCTGGTGGAGGCGTGCATCATAAAGGCGTTGTTCATGCGTTTGTGCGGTACATAACGCTGTTGCCCTTTGATGTGGCTGTCTTTTTTATGGATTTGTGAAGTTTGAGAAAAACCAGCCTGCTGTTTATGTACGGATTGCGTAACCAGAATACCCGGATCGTTCTCATTAAGATCCAGCAACAGCGGCGAACAGTCAGCCATCATCGGAATAAACTGTTCATAGCCGACCCATGCGGAGTCAAAGAGGATGTAGTCACACAGATGACCAATTTTATCCACCACCTGACGGGCGTTATAAATCGTACCGTCGTAAGTGCCTAGCTGAATAACGGCGAGGCGGAAAGGACGAGCCTCTTTTGCCCGCTGCGGTGCAACTTCTGTAATCAGCTCACGCAGGTAACTTTCTTCAAAACAGTGCGCATCAATGCCACCGATAAAGCCATACGGGTTACGTGCGGTTTCCAGATAAACCGGTGTCGCGCCAGCCTGTAGCAACGCACCGTGGTGGTTAGATTTATGGTTATTGCGGTCAAACAACACCAGATCGCCCGGCGTCAGCAATGCGTTTAAGACCACTTTATTAGAAGATGAAGTACCGTTTAAAACGAAATAGGTTTTATCGGCATTAAAGACTTTAGCCGCATGCTGTTGTGCAATACATGGCGCACCTTCATGAATCAGCAGATCGCCCATTGCTACGTCAGCATTACACAAGTCAGAGCGGAAGAGCATTTCGCCAAAGTATTCCACGAACTGATTGCCTGCCGGATGGCGACGGAAAAACTCACCCCCCTGATGACCAGGGCAGTCAAAAGCACTATTGCCCTGATTAACATAATCGACCAGTGCGCGGAAGAAGGGCGGGCGCAGTTGCGTTTCATAATGGCTGGCAGCGGTTTCTAACTGACGTCCATAAAACTCTTTACGTGATTCGCAATGTTCGAAGACACCAGAAATACGTGGCAGATATTCTGCGGGTACACGTTCTTCATTTTCCGTTGCAATAAAAACAGGAATGTCATAGCCAGTAGCGTCTATTTCATCGAGTTTTCCACGTTCAACATCACTGACTGATAAAATAATGGCGGCAACGTCAATATAATTACTTTCGTCTATATTCACGCATGCACGATGAGTGGAAAAACAATCCGGGCAAGAACGACTAACGGCAATTTTTAATTCTGACATTTTGTTCATCTCTTTATTTCAGGTAATAGCAGGTCCTCAATTTCTCAAAGGAGAAATCGATCACGCCGGAAAAAAAGCAAAGCTCCACCGCTGATAAATAAATCAGTAGTTTGCTTTTTGCAGATGCAATAACCCAGACCAGCCCGGTAACTGGCTATACTCGTCATACCTCAAGTTGCAAGTGCTGCGACTCGAATTATTTAGAGTTTAAAAGGGTTAGCAGTATATGAGCACCGAGGAATACAGGTATTAACCTGTAATGCTTAAAGTCAGGGAGACCTGTACGTTGGGGTGCCCTTTAGTCAGAAGACTAGCGGGCATTAAAGAAATGAAAGTCAAAACTATTACGATGGGCAAACTTCATGATATGGGTTGTCCGCCTTATATGAGGCATTAAGCGGTTATTATTTTCCATTTACCTTTACCTCTTGCTGTGTCAGTTGAAGGTAGAGTTATTCTATCCATGAAATGGCTATAATCTGTGAAGAAGATCAACAAAAAACGATCATACCCCAAATAATAAATCATTAATTATGAATAGCGCCATATTAGATGCTGTTTTGTTATTTAAATGTTGTAATTTTGTGTTTTATATTTGCGTTAAGAAATTAAACCTGCCAAATAATAATATTTTTGGCAGGTTTAATAATAAATTAATAATTATTTAAGCGCATTTATTGAATAAACATTCATGGCATAAACCGATACCCAATACCGGTTTCAGTAATGAAATGGCGGGGGCGAGCGGGATCCTGTTCCAGTTTTTGTCGCAGATGTCCCATATAAATACGCAAATAGTGACTGTGTTCGACCGCGTTTGGCCCCCACACCTGATTGAGTAACTGGCGCTGGGTGAGCACTTTCCCGGCATTATTCAGCAGCACCGCCAGCAGGCGGAACTCAATCGGCGTGAGATGCACCTCTTCCTCACCCCGGTGAATCACGCGGGCGGCTAAATCGACGGTAACATCGGAAAATTTCACCAGCGGATCGGGCGCGGCGGTGGCGGAGTGGCGGCGTAAAGCGACGCGCAGACGGGCCTGCAATTCGCCAATGCCAAACGGCTTACTCAGATAATCATCCGCTCCGGCATCCAGCGCGGCGATTTTGTCGCTCTCTTCGCTGCGTGCGGAAAGCACAATCACCGGCACCGCGCTCCACTGGCGCAGGTCGCGGATAAACTCAATCCCATCACCATCGGGCAGGCCGAGATCGAGAATAATCAAATCTGGCTTACGGGTAGCCGCTTCCAGCAAGCCGCGTTGCAGCGTTTCGGCCTCATAGACGCGCATCCCGTCGCCCTCCAGCGCCGTGCGCAGAAAGCGACGAATAGCCTGTTCATCTTCAACAATCAGAACGTTTGTCACATATCCTCATGAAAGTCTTCAAGTTCAGGAGCGGTTTGCTGGGGAAGTGTAACACGAAAACAGGCACCACCTTCCGGTCGGTTGAACGCGGTAATAGTGCCCCCGTGTACATCCACTATCGCCCGACAAATTGCCAGTCCAAGCCCTACCCCCGGTACTGCCGACTCTTTATTCCCGCGAGCAAACTTATCAAATATCGTCTGCTCCTGGCCTGGCGGAAGACCGGGGCCGTTATCCCAGACATCCAGTTGTAGATTTTCGCCCTCAACGTGGGCATCGATACCAATTTCGGCCTGCGCACCCGCATATTTCACCGCGTTCTCCAGCAGATTAATCAGCACCCGTTCAAAGAGTGGCCCGTCAACGTGGATTAAGGTCAGCGGTTCTGGCAGAGAAAGATTGATGGGCGACGATAAACCCGGTTCCAGCATTTGCAGCGCGCTACCGACCACTTCTTCCAGCGTTAACCACTCTTTCTTCAAATTAAAGCCGCCGGACTGAATTCGCGCCATATCCAGTAGATTATTCACCAGTCGGGTAGTGTTCAGCACATGCTGACGAATCTCGCTGGCCTGGCGGGCGTGGGGCGATCCTTCGCTTGCCAGATCGAGCGTTAAGATTTCTGCCTGACCAAACAGCACCGTAAGCGGCGTGCGTAAATCATGCGAAAGCGCCGCCAGCAGGGCGTTGCGGATCTGTTCACGTTCGCTTGCCATCCGCGCCTGTTCTTCGCTGGCGGTCAGTGTCAGCCGCTCAAGGGCATTGGCGACTAACAGCGTAAATGTCTCCAGCAGGCGCTGCTGCTCCGGGATCATCAACTGGCGCAGATTCCCCGGTTCCACCACCACCAGTCCGTAGGTTTTCTCGCCGCTTTTTAGCGGCAAAATCTGGTACGGCACGCCGGGTAACGTGTCGGTGCCCGCACCCGCAGGCAGGCCTTTATCAAAACTCCACTGCGCGATGGCATCGTCCCATGGCGTCATTCCTTGCGGATGTGTTAACGGCTGCAATTTACCGTTGTCATCGGGCAACAACACCTGACTGCGGGCATGAAACGTGGAGGCAATAAATTGTTCGCTGGTGGCGGCGATGTCCTGCGGACTGCGGCCCACCGCCAGAGCTTTCGACATTTCATATAAGTGCCGTGTGCGTTGCTCGCGGTAACGGGCTACCCGCGCCTGATAACGCACGCCAGCAGTAAGGTTCCCGATCACCAGCCCGACGGTTAACATCACCGCGAAGGTCAGCAGATATTGCACATCAGAGACGGCGAGCGTGCCGCGTGGGGCGATAAAAAAGAGATCGAAACTCACCACATTAATGACGGTAGCAACCACCGAAGGCCAGCGTCCATAAAATAGCGCCACTACCACCACGCCAAGCAGATACAGCATCACCAGGTTGGCGGCATCAAACGCCATCAGCCACTGCATGGCAATTAAAGTGATAACGGCGCATAACGCGGCGGCAACCACGCATCCCTGAATCTGTACCCGCCACTTGTCTTTAAAAGAGCGGCTATCCGGCGCGTTGTTAATCGTGCGGGCGGGTGGTTCATCAAGCGCGACCAGCACCTGATCGAGATCGGGGGCGATGCGCGCCAGTCGGTCAGCAAACGTTTCCCGACGCCACCAGCGGCGCGAGGCTGGGCGACCGAGAATAATCTTGCCGAGATTATGTTCACGGGCATAACGCACTACTGCTTTTTCTTCCGCTGGATCAGAAAGTGTAGCCGTCTCCGCGCCCAGCTCCTGCGCCAGACGTAAGGCGCTGAGAATTGCCCGACGTTTTTTTTCCGGTAAGCGATGCAGGGCAGGGGTTTCAACATACACCGCGTGCCAGACGCTACCCAGGCGCGAGGCCAACCGCGCCGCCGCGCGGACCAGTTTCTCACTGCCGGTGTTATGCCCGATGCATAAAAGGATCGCGTCGCGCGTGTGCCACACTTTCTCTTCACCAGGATGCCCCCGCCAGGCGCGCATTTGCTCATCTACGCGATCGGCAGTACGGCGCAGTGCCAGTTCACGCAGGGCGATCAGATTGCCTTTGCGGAAAAAATGTTCAATGGCGCGCTCCGCCTGCCCGGCAATATAGACTTTGCCTTCTTTCAGCCGCTGGCGCAGATCGTCCGGGGGCAAGTCCACCAGCACTACGTCGTCGGCGGCATCGAAAAAAGGATCGGGCACGGTTTCCCGTACCTGAATTCCGGTGACGCCGCTGACCACATCATTCAGACTTTCCAGATGCTGAACGTTGACGGTTGTGAAAACATCAATGCCAGCTTCCAGCAGTTCTTCGATATCCTGCCAGCGTTTAGGATGACGAGAACCAGGCGCATTACTGTGCGCCAGTTCGTCCATTAAGATCAGCGCCGGACGGCGGGCGAGGGCGGCATCGAGATCAAACTCGCTGATATGCCGCCCACGGTACGCCAGGCGTTTTGGCGGCAGAACAGCCAGCTCTTCCAGCATGGCGGCGGTATCTTTCCGCCCGTGGGTTTCTACCACGCCAACCACAATATCCAGCCCTTGCGTCCGCAGTCGCTGTGCTTCTGCCAGCATCGCCCAGGTCTTCCCGACGCCTGCACAGGCACCGAAGAAAACTTTCAGCTTCCCCCGATGCGGCGCGGCAGTTTGTTCCAGCAGACGATCGGGGTCGGGACGTAAGGGTTCGTTATTCATCAAGTTTATCCAGCGCCAGATTGAGTTCAACAATGTTGATAACCGGCTGGCCGATATATTTCACCAGCGGTTGTTGGCTGTATTTTGCGATCAGTTGCGTGAGCTGTTCAACGCTGAGATTACGCGCTTTCGCCACGCGTGGGATTTGCCAGGCCGCCGCTTGCGGGGTGATATTATTGTCCAGCCCGCTTGCCGATGCCGTCACCAGTTCAACCGGAACGCTCGCGCTGGCATCCGGGTTAGCGGCCCGTAATGCAGCAACGCGTGCGGCTATTAGTTTATCCAGCTCAGGGTTACTGACCGCCAGATTGCTCCCGCCAGAAGCCTGTGGATTATAGGGCATTTCTGCCGTTGCCGACGGGCGACCATGAAAATAGCCGTTGCCGGTAAAATTCTGCCCGATTAATGCCGAACCGCGCACCGTATCACCTTCACTAATCAACGAACCATTGGCCTGCCAGGGAAACCACCATTGCCCCAGTACGGTGGTCAGCAGCGGGTAAACGCCGCCAGTAATCAATAACAGAAAGATAAATGTTGATAATGCCGGACGTAATCCACTCATGGTAAACCTCACACCAGACCGCAAACGGTCAGCAGTAAATCAATGACTTTGATACCGATAAACGGCACCAGCAGCCCACCCAGACCGTAAATCCATAAGTTACGGCGCAACATGGCAGAAGCGGTAAGCGGTTTATAACTCACGCCTTTTAACGCCAGGGGAATCAAAAAGACGATAATCAAGGCGTTGAAAATCACCGCACTGAGGATTGCGGAGTCGGGCGAATGCAGGCACATGATGTTCAGCGCATTTAACTGCGGATACGTTGCCGCGAATGCCGCCGGAATAATGGCGAAGTATTTCGCCACATCGTTGGCAATGCTGAAGGTGGTCAGCGAGCCACGGGTCATCAGCATCTGTTTGCCAATATGTACCACCTCGATCAGCTTGGTCGGGTTAGAGTCGAGATCGACCATATTGCCCGCTTCTTTCGCCGCCTGAGTACCGGAGTTCATCGCCACCGCGACATCTGCCTGCGCCAGCGCTGGAGCATCGTTGGTGCCGTCGCCGGTCATCGCCACCAAACGGCCTTCCGCCTGATACTGACGAATCAATGCCAGCTTGGCCTCCGGTGTCGCTTCGGCGAGAAAATCATCGACGCCCGCTTCCGCAGCAATGGCGGCGGCAGTCAGACGGTTATCGCCGGTAATCATCACCGTTTTAATGCCCATTTTGCGCAGCTGGGCGAAGCGCTCTTTAATACCGCCTTTGACGATATCTTTCAGCGCAATAACGCCCAGCACACGGGAACCTTCCACCACCACCAGCGGCGTGGCCCCCTGACGCGCAACCTGATCGACTTTTTGATCAACATCGGTAGGGAAGTGACCACCGTTAGCCTCAACATGGCGGCGAATGGCATCGACAGAACCTTTACGGATCATGCGGTTGTCGATGTTGATCCCGCTCATCCGGCTTTGCGCAGTAAACGGTACAAAGGTGGCATGGAGCGACTGCACATCGCGCTCGCGCAGGTTAAAACGTTGCTTGGCGAGGATCACAATACTGCGGCCTTCCGGCGTTTCATCAGCCAGCGAAGCCAGTTGTGCGGCGTCAGCCAGCGTTTTTTCATCCACGCCCTGTGCAGGGATAAACTCCGACGCCTGACGGTTACCGAGTGTGATGGTGCCGGTTTTATCCAGTAGCAGAACGTCAACGTCACCTGCCGCTTCAACTGCACGTCCGCTGGTGGCAATCACATTCGCGCCCAGCATCCGACTCATCCCGGCGACGCCGATCGCTGACAACAGGCCGCCAATAGTGGTTGGGATCAGACAGACCAGCAGCGCCACCAGTACCGTTACACTCACGGCATTACCGCCCCACGCGGAAAACGGCCACAGCGTGGCGGTTGCCAGTAAAAAGACGATGGTCAGAGCAATCAGCAGGATAGTCAGGGCAATCTCGTTCGGTGTTTTGCGTCGCTGTGCGCCTTCCACCATCGCGATCATCCGATCCAGAAATGTCTCACCGGGGTTAACGCTACACTCAATCACCAGCCAGTCAGAAAGAATACGCGTGCCGCCGGTGACGGAGGCAAAATCGCCGCCGGATTCACGGATCACCGGTGCCGATTCCCCGGTGATGGCGCTTTCATCGACCGATGCGCCGCCTTCAATGACTTCACCATCGCAGGGGATAATATCGCCAGCTTCTACCAGCACGATGTCACCTTTACGCAGTTGATCGGCAGGAACTTTGTCCGCCGCAGCGCCATATTTCGGCTCACGCAGCTTGCGGGCAAAGGCAGTTTTTTTCACCCCTTTAAGACTGTTGGCCTGCGCTTTACTGCGGCCTTCTGCCAGCGCCTCGGCGAAATTAGCGAACAGTACGGTGACCCACAGCCAGCCGCTAATTGCCGCGCTAAACAGCGCATTGCCAGGCATCGCACCGCTTGCCATCGCGATGCTAATACAGGTGGTCAGCAGACTGCCGATCCAGACGATAAACATCACCGGATTGCGCCATTGCGCCTGCGGGTTTAATTTTTTCACCGCTTCTTTCAGCGCCTGAACGACAAGTGTTGGTTCGAATAGCGCCAGTTGTTTACGACTCATATTCAGTGCTCACTCAATATCATCAGGAGAGATATTCCGCCACTGGACCAAGCGCCAGGGCAGGGATAAAGGTCAGTGCGCCAACCAGCAACACGGTGCCGATTAACAGGCCAACAAACAGCGGGCCGTGCGTTGGCAGCGTGCCGGAGCTGGCGGGTTGGCTCTTTTTACTCACCAGCGAACCGGCAATTGCCATCACCGGGATAATCACCCCGAAGCGACCGACAAACATGCAGAACGCCAGTAAACAGTTCCAGAACGGGGAGTTGGCGCTTAATCCGGCAAAGGCGCTGCCGTTGTTGTTAGCGGCGGATGACACGGCGTACAGCACTTCGCTAAAACCATGCGGGCCAGGGTTGAGCATGGCGCTACGTCCGGCGTCGGTCATCATTGCCAGCGCCGCGCCCATCAGCACCAGCGTCGGGGTAACCAGAATCGCCAGTGCAGTCAGTTTCATCTCGCGTACGTCGATTTTTTTACCCAGATATTCCGGTGTACGACCAATCATCAGCCCGGCAATAAACACCGCCAGCAGGACAAACAGCATCATGCCGTAAAGACCAGAACCGACACCGCCGAACACCACTTCACCAATTTGCATCAGCCACATCGGCACCATGCCACCGAGAGCGGTAAACGAATCATGCATCGCAATCACCGCGCCACAGGAAGCCGCCGTAGTCACGACCGCAAACAGGCTACTGACCAGCACGCCGAAACGGCTCTCTTTACCTTCCATATTGATGCTGCTGTCTGCGCCGAGCGCCAGCAGATGAGGATTACCCTGAACTTCTGCCCACATCACCACGCCTACGCAGATGACAAAAATCACTGACATCGCCCACAGCAACATGCGCCCCTGGCGGCGATCGCCCGTCACTTCACCAAAGGCAAAGCACAGCGCCGTTGGGATCAAGAAGATCGCCAGCATCTGCACGAAGTTGGTCAGTGCGGTTGGGTTTTCAAACGGATGCGACGAGTTGGCATTAAAGAAGCCACCGCCGTTAGTACCGAGCATCTTGATCGCTTCCTGAGAAGCTACAGGCCCCATGGGTAACAGCTGTTGCGCTCCTTCAACGGTATTCACAGCCTGATAAGGCTGAAAGTTTTGCAGCGCACCTTGTTGAATAAAAAACAGTGCGATCAACAACGCCACAGGGACGAGCACCCATAACGTGATGCGTAGCAGATCGACCCAGGCATTCCCGAGTGTGCTCATGCTCTGGCGGGTAAACGCACGGATGAGGGCAAAAATCACCGCAATCCCGCTGGCGGCAGAAAGAAAGTTTTGCACCGTTAAGCCAGCCATCTGGCTGAAATAGCTCAACGTGGTTTCACCGCTGTAAGATTGCCAGTTGGTATTCGTGACAAAGCTGACGGCGGTATTCAGCGCCAGATCCCACGACAGCCCCGGCAACTGCTGTGGATTAAGCGGCAGATAGTGCTGACCGAGCAACATAAAAAACAGCACCGCCAGCCCCAGCATGTTCAGGCCGAGAATGGCACAGAGATATTGCTTCCAGTTCATCTCACGGTCAGAGACGCCAAGTGCGCGAAAAAGTACGCGCTCAACGCCCGTTGTACCGGGAAGAGGAATGTCATTAATCAGCCGCGCCAGCCCGCTGCCTAAAGGACGCGCCAGCACCATTAACACCAGTAAAAACGTGGCGATCAGTAAGAACCCTTGCGCAGCCATCAGAACGCCTCCGCATTGATCAGGGCATAAACCAGATAACCCAGTAATAAAAACACCAGCAATACGCCGGTTATCACGCCTGCACTCACAGTGCACCTCCAGTGGCCTAAAAGTGATACCGGAAGGGTAGAATTCTGGCTGCAAAGATTTCGCAAAAATCTGCGGGCGGGGTGTAAAAAAAGTATAAAAATGGCAAAAGCCATGATTTAACTAATGTTTAGTATTAATTTAACTTTTGTGTAACTTAATTACAGGATGAATGTAAATAAACCATCAATAAGCAAAAATAAGTGGTCGGATGAGTAGTAAAATTACACAAAAGGCGGTACTATTTTCATCAGATAAACAAATTCATTTTTCCGGTGCCATTCACCGGGTAGATACAAAAGGGGGAGAAAAGTATGGAACTCTACAGAGAATATCCTGCATGGCTTATCTTTTTACGCCGTACTTATGCGGTTGCAGCGGGCGTTCTGGCGCTGCCTTTCATGCTTTTCTGGAAAGACCGCGCCCGCTTTTACAGCTACCTGCATCGCGTCTGGTCGAAAACCAGCGATAAACCGGTGTGGATGGATCAGGCCGAAAAGGCAACTGGTGATTTTTATTGATTGCTGAGTTTTGAATACATTGAAAACCGCCAGCGGAAACGCTGGCGGTTTTTTGTATCAGGAAGATGTTCAGAGGAATATTTAGACATCGTTATACCAATCGAAACATATATTCATGAAATATATATAAATATTTTCCTAATTGTTCTTATCTGACAGATATCTCACTTAAGGCTTTCTTATAAATCTGTAGGGTTTCGCCTGTCAGCAGACAAATAACCCGATAAAACAAGGATGAGCAGATGAGCGGAAAACCGGCGG
>OBUS01000208.1_pt1 | contig 59200 bp, 60 predicted proteins | sample 1475921 | NCBI WGS metagenome assembly OBUS01 (sample SAMEA2579948, study PRJEB22360) | human gut metagenome | reverse complement strand
TGCTTGGCATCGGCGGTGGGATGATTATTACACCGATTTTGACGATGTTGATGGGGTTGCCAATTCAATATGCCATCGGTGCTAGTATTGTATCGGTTATCGCTACCAGCTCAGGCGCCACCATTGCTTACTTAAAAGATGAGATGCTAAACTTGCGCGTTGCGATGTTTCTAGAAATTGCGACCACCGTTGGCGCAGTTATTGGTGCCGTTGTCACTGGTCTTGTGGACGGCAAAGTCTTATACGTCTTGTTCGGCGCCTTGCTGATTTTTTCTGCATTCAACATGATTCGTAAAATGCGGCTGAAGGAGCCTGAAGAGCACCAGTCAAAACCAGATGAGATTGCGACTAAACTGCGATTGAATGGCGCGTATTTTGACAAGGCGACTGGTAAAGAAATCAATTATACTGTGACAAATGTGCCAGGCGGATTTGCTATGATGTTCGGGGCTGGCATTGCCTCTGGGTTGTTAGGCATTGGCAGCGGTGCTTTTAAAGTGATTGCTATGGATACGATCATGCATATGCCGCTAAAGCCATCAAGTGCCACGAGTAATCTGATGATGGGGGTTACGGCAGCAGCAAGTGCGACAGTGTACTATTTTGGCGGACAATTGCAGCCGCAAATCGCGGCACCGCTCGCTATCGGTATTTTGATTGGGGCAACCGTTGGCTCACGCATCATGCCGATGCTACCAACAAAAGTCTTACGTCTGATTTTTATTCCTGTTATTGGCTACATGGGTATTCAGATGGCACTTAAAGGATTCGGGGTGAACATCTGATGGACAAAAAACTCAAAACTGAAATTGATGACGTTGAAATCATGATCGGTAAGGTCATGCAAATTGGGGTCGTTTTGTCGGCCTTGGTGATTATTCTTGGCCTGCTTTTATTGTTAGTCACTGGCTCAACGGGATACGCGACCGGCGTTCATCCAACACGTGTTGGTGATATTTTATCTGGCACGCTGGCACTGAAGCCGTATGCGGTTTTGATGACGGGCATCTTCTTGCTGATCCTGACACCGGTGTTGCGAGTGGTCGTTTCGATTTACGCTTTTGCAGTTGAACACGATCGGTTATATGTATGGATTACGACGATTGTTTTGATTATCTTGCTGGGTGCGATGACAATTGGCTACTTGGGTAATCGGTAGCTCATGAGTTAGCTATTCTGAGCCGGCAAACGAAAAGCGCCGATGCAAACTTTAATGAGTTTGCATCGGCGCTTTTCAGTGGCATCATTATTTGCCGCTTGGCTTATGTTCCATGTAATCCTTCAGTGTGGCGACGACGGAAGAATCCGGCATCTCACGCATGGATTTAATATTGTGGATATGTTCAACTGATACGTGGCTGTTTAGCGCCATCTCTGTGTCTGTTAGATGATTTTTGCGCTGGAAGTCAATAATCTCCCGTGAAAATGCACTGATTTGATCTTTTTCAGCCAAAACGATTCCTCCTCGTGAGCCTTTACTAACAGTATAACGATTTTTACCAGTCTGCGCACGTATGACATTCAATCGTAACGTTGTCAGACTGAGTTGCTTGATTAAAGCGGTAAAACAAACTTCTAATGGCCAATTTCAAAGCGACAGTGAACAAAGCTATTGCATTTACGAACGTATGTTTGTATAATGAGGTTGTACCAAAGGTTAACACCATATTGTTCTTGATCCGGTATTAACCAGATCAACCATTAGTACCACCGCCGATCCGGACTGGCCTGCCACCATCGCACGGGATGCTTAAGCAGTGGGTAATGATGCTGGTGCTTGTCCATGACGAAGGTCTGATCTGCTTTTGTGATAATCTGTGCCTGTCCTGATATGAGTTGATGGAAAAGCTGCCGTTTGCGAATGCGGTGGACAATATGCGAGACAATGCCTGCGATGACACACCAATAACTGATAACAATCAGTAGCATCCAACCGGTTTCGGCGAAGTTCAAAGATGTCAGTAACTGCCAGGTTTGCAAGATGGGATCAAGTAATAATAGCTTGCCAATATAACTTAGCAAAGCGAGCAACATACTTGGTTTTGATACCAGCAGCAGTGCAGTTAACCCGATGAAGTAAATGGCCCAAAACACATATGGGGCAATTGCTAGCAAGTAGATAAAATGAATGATGGCAGATGGTCGCCCAAAGCGCAGTGAGCGCCGGAATTTAGGCCATGAATATTGTTTAGTTTCGGAATTCGTCATATTGCCCCCTAGCGCCATTAGCGCATTGGTTGTATCAAGTTTTTTGGATCATTGCCTCTAGTTTAGCATAGACACCTAGGCGATGATGCTTCGTCGTTTGCTTGACGCAAAGACACTGTTAGCTTGCTGTCTTTTGTTGAAAGGTAAGGTGAGCTTATGGAACACTATGCTTATCTACAGGACTTGGCAGCTGATCAAAATGATCGGCAATTGCGAGTTCGAATTTGGGACAATAAGAATATCATCATTCGGCGTAATTTGGGTCAGCAGCAAGGCTTAGCCACACAAGTCTGGGATGCTTGGCTGCGTCAAGAGTTACGACGATTTAATGGTTTTGAACCGATTATCGAAATTGATGATTTTTCGGGTCATCAGGAAATTCGGTTTTTTAAGGAAAATGAGTTGGCAGATGCCGTTCATTTCATCTTGCAAGGTGAAGGTACTGTTGAAACTGCCAGTTGAACGTTTTTGTAGTGGCAACGTCGTGAGCATTCATGGAACTTGCCCGCTGTGAAAGCTGAATTTTTTAAGCATGTGCATGAAAAAACAACTTTTCGTGTACATGCTTTTTTTGAAAGCTTTTACAACCCTGATGTTATCAGTATACTGAAGGTAATGAGGTGAGGACGATGAAGGCAATCATTTTATATGCATCGATTACAGGCAATGCCAAAGGAATGGCACGGATCGAGCAGCAGTTCTTTGAACATTATGGTTGGGACGTGACCCTTGGTGAAATGATTCAAACCGACCCAACAACTATCAAGCATTACGATGTATTGGTTTTGGCCACTTATACATGGACTGGCGGCGTTATTCCGGAAGAAACCGAAGACTTTTACGAGGATCTCAGCAAGCTTGATTTTTCCGCTAAGCCTTTGGTATTTGGTGTGCTTGGCACAGGCGATCCGTATTATGGTAAAGATTACAATACCGCGCCAGAGTTGTTTGAAGCCGTGTTGGCGGCAAGTGGGGCGGTTCAAGGAGCTGACCCTGTGAAAATCGCCTTAAATGTCAAGCAAGAGGAGATGCCCCAGTTTGCAGCATTTACCAAAAGCCTGATAGCCAAGGCTGAGGCGCTTCAAGCTGATAAGTGAGACGATGTTGACGTGGTATAATGAAGCCAGAAAGCGAGGGGATCTTCATGAGCGAAGAAATTGTTTTCTTCAACCCCGGCGATGCAGTCGCCAATGATTTTGATTTCGCCGCGGCTCGACGCAGTGCCCAAATTTACAAAGCCGAACATGTTGTCGATGAAGGCTTGGTTGTCGCTAAAGATAAAGACGGCAAGTATTCCGTTTTTTACGAAGCTGCCGGAACGCCTGATTCAAAGGCTAAGGGTGACTATAAAGCAGTTGGCAAATATACGATTCTGGCTCATCTATGACGAAAACGGCGTGGTACCGTATTGTCTTGGTGCTCATTGCCGTGGGCTTAATTGGCGTTCTTGATCTTGTCATGACTCAAAATCAGATCGCCAATCCTTTTTTGGTTGGCGGTCTTGGTTTAACACTTGGCATTGTGTTAGCTTTGTTAGTCGCAAGCATTTGGCAACCGCGGAACTCGCGTAAGCCTTGATTAAATGAAATGGTATTTCATCCAAAAAGACGCCTGTTACCACACGCATTGTGTGACGACAGGCGCTTTTTTATGGTTAGTCAACTCCAGCACTGATTAGGCATTGACGATGTACTCAGGCTGCTTACCAGCTAGAATGGCTAGTGTATTGTCAGTCACGATTTTGGCCATGGCATCCCGCGCTTCGACGGTGGCGTTTCCGATGTGCGGCGTCAGGACCACATTATCAAGCGCCTTGAGACCTGAACTGACATGCGGTTCAGCCTCATAGACATCTAACGCGGCGCCTGCTAACTTGTGAGCCTGCAATTGCTGAAGCAAGGCGGTTTCATCAATTAACGGGCCGCGAGCTGCATTGATCAGGTAGGCAGTCGGCTTCATAGTGGCCATTGCCTGCGCGTCCAGCAAATGATGCGTAGCTGGTACTAGCGGCAAGTGTAAGGTCACGATGTCGCTTTCACGTAACAAGGTAGCCTGATCGGTGAAGGTTGCGCCTAGTGTTTGCTCTGTGGCCGATGTCAGTTGATGGCGCTGGGTATACAGAATTTTTGCGTCAAAAGCATGCACGCGTTTGGCAACGGCCTGACCGATTTGGCCCATCCCGATAATCCCGACGGTTTTGCCAGCCAGTTCGTGACCAAGAAAAAAGGTGGGTGCCCAGCCGGCAAAACCAGCGCCGCGCATTAGCCGATCACCTTCCGTGACCCGGTGTAAGACCGCCAGAATTAAGGCCACCGTGACTTCGGCAGTCGAAGTGGTCGATACTTTTGGCGTATTGGTTACAAGCACACCCTGGGCCTTGGCTGCAGTGACATCAATGTTGTTGAAACCGGCACCATAATTAGCGATCAGTTTCAGATGTGGGGCCTTTGCCAAGGTTGCCGCCGTTACTGGTGTGGACAAGGCGGTGATCAACACCTCAGTATGAGCCAAGTGTGTTTGTAAGTCGCTTTCGGTGATTAAACCACTGCCGGTATATGCTTCAAAATCCACGCCAGCTTTTTGCAAGGCAGCATTCGCCGATTTCGGCAATGCCGCAGAAATATAAACTTTTGCCATGGATCATTTTCCCTCCTTAACCTTGTTGATCAGTCTTAACGTCTGCACAATCACTATGGGTGTGCGGTTAGCATCATCATGGCGGATTGCGTTACAAGTTCCCGAACTGATACTTTTAAGAGCCTAACTTAAGTGTAGTACAGGTTAGACAAAAAGAAAGAAATCACATCGGAAGTTTTGTCTTCTTAGAAATCCAATCATGGTTAAGCCGTTGCCTAAAACCATATTTCTAGATATACACGCTCCCGTTCACCAGCCCAGAAACATACGTGTAAGGATCTTGATCGCAATGGCCAAAAACCGGCCATCACGCTCTTGACTGAAACGCGTTCGCAGGCGCAGAAACCGGAGTGTAAGGACCTCGGACGCAATGACCCAAACCCGGCCATCACGCCCGAGGCCGCTTACACTCAGGTTTCTAAGCGCGCCTGCGAACGCTCTGATATAAAAATATGACGAATCGTGGCTGATTGTGTTACACTCTTTCTGTTAACAAAAAGTAAGTAAAAGGGGATTGATCATTTATGGCAACTTTGACACAAGATATGAAAGACATGATCGGCGCACAATTGAACTATTTGGCTACTGCCGATGAAAATGGTAATCCACAAGTGGGTCCCAAAGGCACGATGCGTGTCTTCGATGATCATCACCTGATTTACAACGAAGAGACAGGTAAGCAGGCATGGCATAATTTGCAGTATTCTAAGAAGGCTGCGGTTGCGACGGTTGATTACAAGGCACTCAAGGGTTTTCGTTTTGAAGGGACCGTTGAATTCCATCATGATGACAAGATCTTTGAAGATGCTCAGGCATTCGCGAAGGCACATCATCTGCCAGCAGCCATCAGTGCCGTTTTGATTAATGTTGATCGTATCTATAAACTGGATGCCGGTCCTAATGCTGGCGATTTGATTGAAGGTTGATGGGCTGATTCCCGGATTTTAACGCGGAAAACGAGCAGCTCATGATGCCATGATTTTTAATTAAACAATTTATATGCCTATAACTTTGCAAATATGCATGGTTATAGGCATTTTTTGTATACCCAGTAAAATACTAATTGTTATCATTAGCATATTTATTGCTTCGAATAACCTCGTTTCGTTAAGCTTAGGATAGTCAGAAGAAAGTCAACCAAAAGAAAGGGTGAGAACCATGATGCATTTTATTTGGACACTGATCATCGGTGCGGTGATTGGTTGTATTGGACAGCTGATCGTTGGGCGCGATATGCCACTCGGCTGGCTTGGTAACATTATCGGCGGCTTAGTCGGTGCATGGCTCGGCACGGCACTCCTTGGTGACTGGGGGCCTTCATTGGCCGGAATGGCCTTGATCCCAGCTATTATAGGGGCCATCATCGTCGTCTTCCTTGTTTCCCTGTTGCTGGGAACCACACGGCGCAAGGCATAGGAGGCCGATGACCATGAGACCCATCACAAAAATCATGCTTGGCATCATTGCCGTTGGCGGTTTATTGCAAAGTGTTGGTTTCGGGTTATTGCTTTGGCCAAGCCGTGAGTTTACGCGATTTTATCTGCAACAAGTCGTTTGGCTGCGGCCAACCATGATAGGCCTGACTGGGCTTGTCGCTTTGGTTTTCCTCATCATGCTATTGGTCGCCATTTTCAGGCGGTCAACCGCTCAGTCGCTGATTCTAGCTGGTGAAGATGGTGATCTGACGCTTGATAAAAGTGCGATCGAAAACACCGTGGCCAAAGCGGTTGTTGCGCAACATTTTGCCAAATCGGTGGCGGTAGCTGTTAGCATTCGCAAGAAGCAAGTCGCACGAATGCGGATTGAAGCTTTTTCCGGTAATAGCAAGGATCTGAAGGCAGAGGCCAAGCAAATCGAAGAAACTGCTCGCCAGAAGTTGCAGGCCTGTCTCGGTATTCCTGTGAAGCATGTGCGGGTGCATCTCTTGCCAGCCACAAAGGTCAAAGCGAAAACGGCCCGTGTGATTTAACGATGACAACACTGGGACAACAAGCAAATGGCATTCAAAGCGGACACTTTCCAAAGATGTTGATGCCTTTGACGACGTGCCCAGCTAGAAGGAGAGATGACAATGCAGCGAGGAATGATCGGTGCTGTGATCGGGATCGTGCTTGCCTTCGCCTGGATGCGATTCGGGTTTATGGGTATGCTGCTGGTCTTGATCTTCGGCGCAGCAGGCTGGCTGATTGAGCGTTACCTAGTACCCAATTGGCATGCATTTACCAGTTGGTTGACCGCCGGCAAAGATGCTTTCAGTAAAGGAAAGTAGGTGAACGGATGGACGCAGTTGCAACACCGCCAGTAGCAGCATCACCAGCTGTTACACGAGAAACATTGATGGCCAATAGTCGATTGACGTTTGAAGATAAAGTGATTGAAAAAATCGCTGCGCTTTGTGCTCGAGAGATTGATGGCTTGCTAGGAATGGACGGAACGATGATGGACAATCTGACCGAAACCTTTTCTAGCGGCGAGAATATCACCAAAGGCATCTCAGCTGAAGTTGGCGAGAAACAAGTAGCAATTGATATGGATGTGTTTCTGGCATTTGACAGTGATGCGCAAGCTATTTTTAAACAACTCTGCGAAAAAATCAGTGCTCAGATTACCCGGATGACGGGCCTACAGCTAGTTGAACTCAATCTGCATGTCAAAGATGTACTGACTAAACGCGAGTGGCAAAAAAAATGATGTTGAACCTTCATAAGACAAAGGAGAGATAAACATGGACAACACGAAAAACGCTGGCATCAATAAGGAATTGAAATTCGATGACGCTGTCATTGCAAAAATTGTGGGCATCACTTGCAATGAAGTCGAAGGCGTATACTCGCTTGAAGGCGGCATGATGGCAAATATGACCGATCTTTTCCGCAAAGATGAAGATCCGACTAAAGGTGTGGATGTAGACCTGAGCGATGATCAGAATGTTTCTGTGTCACTTGATGCCACCGTTCGATATGGTGAAAATGCACCGGAAATTTTCAACAAAGTTACGATGGCAATCGTCAAGAATGTCCGCCAAATGACCGGACTTAATGTCACTGAGGTGAAGATGACCGTTAAGGATATGCTCACCAAAGACGAAATTGCTCGTAACGAGGCTAAGAACAAAGATGCTGACAAAGAAAAGGATCTTCAGCCAGCATAATCGTGATATAAATTGCCAGTTCAGTCGTTGAACTGGCTTTTTTTGTGAGCGCGAGGCAGCCCGGTTAGAGACCGGAGTGTAAGCGACCTTGGGTGTGATGGTCGGGTTTTGACCATTGCGACCAAGGTTCTTATATGCAGGTTTCTGGGGTGGCGAGCGCGTTAAAATGAGCGCGAGGCAGCTCGGTTAGGAAACTAGTGACGCACAAGTTATTTTTATAGTTTGCACGATTGATAATCCCCCTTAACGAATTGACGCTGTCAACAACAACACGTAAACTGCTTTCATAGAACAAAGGGGGATCCTACATGGAATACTTAAAATTACTTGGCATTGTCATTATCGTTGTCGGGTTTGCATTGAAGTGGGACACGACAGCGGTAGTGGTTTTGGCAGCAGTTGTGACAGCAGTTTTTTCGGGCATGAGCATCCCGGCTTTGCTGACCACACTTGGGCAGAGCTTTGTCGATAATCGCATGGTGTCGTTATTTTTTCTGACCCTGCCGATGATTGGGTTAGTGGAAAGCCACGGTCTCAAGGAAGTTGCCGTCAATGGCATTCAGAAGCTAAAGAAATTGACACCCAGTCGTATTTTGAATATTTATCTTGTGATTCGCGAGTTAGGTGGTGTCTTTGGTATCTCGTTATCTGGTCAAGTGCAGTTCGTACGACCGTTGATCACGCCGATGGTAACGGCGGCGGCTGAAACCAAACGTAAGCTAACAGATAAAGATATCGACCTTATTAAGGCGCGTTCTGCGGCGACTGACAACTTTGGCAATTTCTTTGCGCAGAACCTGTTTGTTGCAACAGCGGGTGTCTTGTTGATCGCGAGCACGATGAAGAGCCTCAATCATCCAGTTGAGCCGATGCAGGTCGTTTTAGCATCCATTCCAGTGGCATTGATCACGTTGGTCATTGTGGCTATCTACAATCGCTGGTTTGATCGCCAATTTGAACAGCAGTCGCATAAGGGAGGCAAATGATCATGGTCAATACCCTTTTATTGATCCTTTATGCTCTGATTGGCGTCGTGATGGCGATTGCTGGTATTGAGGCGTTTCGCGCAAAAGATAATCCGGCACGTATCGGAACCGGTTTGTTTTGGGAGATCATGGCAGTGATTTTTGCCTTTGGGACCTTGATGCCCGCGATGGTCGTTGGTGTTCTAGTTGTTATTATCGGTATTTTGGCGTTGTTCAAGCAGATTCAGATAGGCAAAATTAAGCCCGTTGACGGCGCACACGCGGCAACAGCGGCCAAACGGCTTGGCGGTTGGGTATTCGTCCCAAGCGTGGTACTTGCAGTCGTTTCCATCGGTGTCGCCCAGTTTACCAAACTCGGTGGTCAGGTCGGCATTGGCATTGGTGCGGCGGTTTCGTTAATTGTGGCTATCATCATGACGAAGGCGCCAGGCAAAATGGTTTATAATGATACCCAGCGGATGGTTCGGTCAGTTGGTGCTGCTGGCATTTTGCCGCAATTACTAGCAACCTTAGGGGCAGTTTTTACTGCTGCTGGGGTCGGATCACTCACGGCGAAATTGATTGCCGGCTTATTCCCAACTGGAAGTCATCTTGGCGGCGTGATTCTATACTGTGTGGCGATGGCGCTCTTTACGATTATTATGGGGAATGCCTTTGCTGCTTTTGCCGTGATTCCGCCAGCCGTTGGCATTCCTTTTGTCATTGCGCAAGGCGCTAATCCAGCGATTGTGGCGGCTATTGGCATGACCTCTGGCTACTGTGGGACCTTGCTCACGCCAATGGCGGCGAACTTCAATAGTTTGCCAGTCGCGTTGCTCGAAATGAAGGATCCACTTGGTGTTATCAAACAGCAGGCGCCAATTGCGATACTATTGTTGATCATTCAAATCGGCCTCATGTACTTCTTGGCATTTTAGAAAGGAAATCTTCTCATGAAAATTCTTGTTACCGGATTTGATCCCTTTGGCGACGATAAAATTAATCCTGCGATTGAAGCCGTGAAACGTTTGCCGGATGAAATTGCTGGGGCACAAATCGTTAAATTGGAAATTCCGACAAAGTTTAATGTTTCAGCCGATGTCGTTAAAGATGCTATTGCCAAAGAAAAGCCTGACTATGTGTTGAGCATTGGTCAGGCTGGTGGCCGGTTTGAACTCACGCCGGAGCGAGTTGCGATTAACTTGGATGACGGTCGGATTCAAGATAATGCCGGGTATCAGCCACTTAATCACACGATTCATGGCGATGGCGAGAATGCCTACTTTACCCAGTTACCGATTAAGGCCATGGCCAAAGCCATTCGGGAAGCTGGTGTTCCGGCAGCAGTCTCCAACACAGCAGGCACTTACGTCTGCAACCACATTTTTTATCAGGTACAGTATATGCGGGATAAGATGTTTCCCGATATTAAGGCCGGCTTCATGCATATTCCATTTTTGCCGGAACAGGTTGTCACTCGTCCGGAAACACCAGCGTTGTCATTGGATGATGATGTTTTAGGCATCACTGCCGCTATCAAGGCCATCGTCGTCCGTGACGGCAAAGGCGATATCGAAACGATTGAAGGCAAGAATCACTAGATAGTTGTGGATCATTTTTTATTTGAACTGCCGCAGACCGCATGACGGGTGTGCGGCTTTTTGAGTGGGCTAGAATGCTTGCTGGCCGGTATTTAAAGAAGCAAGGCGGTATAATGAAGGTGTGATCTCAATAGAGAGGGTGATTAGATGACTATCGGTATTATTGGATCAGGTAATGTCGGCCGGGCATTAGGCCAACTGTTTAGTCATGTTGGTGAGCAGGTGATTATTTCACATCGGCATGGCGTGGCATCATTGGCACCGGTCATTGCAGAGATGCGCTCGACGGTCGAAGCTGGGACCGTTGCTGACGCGGCTAAACAAGACATTGTCGTGCTGGCCGTGCCATTTAATGCGTTGCCGGAATTGCCGACAAGCGTGGATCCGAAGACGATTATCATTGATGCGACTAACTATTATCCTAGCCGCGATGGCGACCAGCCAGCACTGGCAGCACATCAAGTCACGTCATCAGAACTCATTGCTAAACATTTTGGCACGAAAAAAGTGGTCAAGGCATTCAATACAATTGCGATGACTAAAATTCGTAGTCTTGCCAAGCCAAGTCAGCCAGCAGGAAGAATTGCCATTCCGATTGCCGGGGATGATAATGCCGCTAAGCAGACGGTCACGACATTGATCAAACGAATTGGGTTTGATGTTGTCGATCTCGGCAGTCTATCAGATAGCTATCCAGCACAGGCGGATGGACCGTTGTTCTTATTTGCTGGCGATGCTGATCAGGTTCGTGCTCAAGTGCAACACTAAAGGGTTAACTGGGCGCCAAAGCTATATGAAATTCGTATAAAAAGAGCATTGCCCGTCTACTGCGGCAATGCTCTTTTAATTATGCAGGCTGACCCATCCGTGCCTTGTGATTTTTCACAATCATATTGGCGATCGCCTTCGCAATATTTTGATTTTTCAAAATGGGACCATGGGAGTAGCTGCCAATGGTATTTTTATAACGCATACCTTCGACACCGTCTTCAGGGTTATTCCCGTAACCTTCAATCATTTTGCCCAACGGTTTGAGCTTTTGCTTGTCGTCAAAATAAGTCCGGCCACTGTGATTCTCAAATGCGGTAACTGTCCCGAACTCGGTTTCGTACTTGGTATCACCGATCATGCGACTGTCTGGCTTGAAAACTGTGTGCAGCGGCAAAATGCCGAGGCCTTTGATGACTGAGCCTTCGCTAGTTTTGTAATAATCGCCAAGCAGCTGGTAACCGCCACAGATTGCCAGCATCGGTTTACCATTTTCGATATACCGGCCAAGTGTTTGGGCATGGCGCAATAAGTCTTTGGCTACCACGGTTTGTTCATAGTCCTGACCACCGCCGAAGAAGATAAAATCATAGTCGTCCGCATTAAAATGATCGCCAAGACTGACATTATCGACATCGACTTGGTAACCTTGTTGATTTAATAAATAACGTAGAATTTTGACATCGCCACTGTCGCCATATGTGTTCATGAGGTCTTCATAAAGATAAGCGATTTTAATTTTATCCGCCATTAGCCGGGTCCCTCCGTTTGTTTGACTGGCAACAGCTTACCACAAGTGTTGGCTGAGAGGAAAGAAAGTGCATAGTGCGGTTTTAATTAAAAAAACTCGAAACAGGATAAGTGTTTCGAGTTAGTCTGGTTATTAACGTTTGTGAGCCTTAATCCACGGTTGGGCTTTTTCCTCAATTGCCTTGTGAAGAGCATCCATATCCGCGTAGTCACTAATTTCGAAGACAAATTCATCTGGTTGATCGTGGAAGGTTGGCTTGTTGTTTAACGTGATGGTCAACTGGTCAAATTGATTATCGCCAGTATCTTTACGAATTTGATAAGTGAAAAAGGCAGCTTCATAGTTTTGACTATTGTCAGGTTCCTCGTACAAAACTTCCATGAATTGATGTTCAGTTCGGTAGTTGTCTTTTTTTAACTTATCCCACAAAGCCTCATACTGTTTGTGCAAATCGGCCAGCTGGGCATCGGTCAGTTGTTCATTTTCTTTGATTTCTTTACCGTCTAATTCCATTTTTCTCGCCTCTGAGTTTAGTTACCATTTCATTATCGAACTGTGAACGCGTTTTTGCAAGATGACAAGGGACCGTTCAGACAAATCTTGTGGTTGGGTAATTAGGTGAGTAGCGCGACCGCAGCTAACCCAGATAGCGAATCTTGATTTGAGCAGTAAGGCATAACAGGTGTGTCAAAAAACTTGCGCTTAACGCCTGTTCTTTCCATATAAAGACGGTTGAGCAGAGGCGGCTTTTACGTTACACTTGACGGGTACGTGAAACCCTGTTTGTTCCACAAAATCAAGTTTACGAAAATGGAGGCAGGCATGGATCCAGCAGCTTTTGTCCAAGCCTTGGCTGATCACGGGATCGTTTTAAACGATCACCAACAGGATCAGTTTGCGGCATACTATCAGTATCTGATCAGTGAGAATGAAAAAATGAATCTGACTGGCATTACAGCTGAAGGGGACGTCTACCTCAAACACTTCTACGATTCACTAACGCTTGCGTTGGTGCTACCTGAGCTTCAGACACAAGTAATGTCAGTTTGTGATGTGGGTGCTGGGGCAGGTTTCCCATCAATTCCGTTAAAAATTGCGTTCCCGCAACTCAAAATCACCATCGTGGATTCTTTACAAAAGCGAATTGGCTTTCTCGAACGATTAACGGCGCGTTTGGAGCTGACAGATGTTCAGCTCTTTCATGACCGCGCCGAAACTTTTGGTGCCAAAAAATCGCCACACCGTGCCAGTTTTGATTTGGTCACGGCTCGTGCGGTTGCGGCATTGGATGTCTTGGCTGAGCTCTGTTTGCCACTAGTAAAGCCGCAAGGTCGCTTTGTGGCCATGAAAGCCGCGGCGACACCCGCAGAATTAATTGCGGCCAAGTCAGCGATTGGCTTACTTGGCGGCAAATTGGCCCAAGATGCTGCGTTGACGTTGCCGGAAACCGGCGATCCACGTCATTTGCTGGTCATCGACAAAGTTAAACCAACACCAAACAAATATCCGCGCAAGCCGGGGATACCGAATAAGCAACCTTTGGGAGGTGCATAACGCGTGCCATTATCATCCATTTTTGGCCATAAAAAGCCTGACGACGAAACGGTTGTTCAACAACTGCCAATGACCGCAATCGTGCCTAACCAATTCCAGCCGCGCAAAGTCTTTACGCCGGAATCGATTCGGGAGCTAGCAACGACGATTAAGGATCATGGCTTGTTGCAGCCGATTATTGTCCGTGAATATAAACCGGAAAAGTACGAAATCATCGCGGGTGAGCGCCGATATCGCGCGATGCAAACCCTGGGCTGGGAAAAAGCGCCAGCCATTGTGCAGAAAATGGACGACGACGAAAGTGCATCCATGGCACTAGTTGAAAATTTGCAGCGCGAAGGCTTGAGTGCGATTGAAGAAGGCCAAGCTTATGTGGCACTTATGAAACTCAATCATCTGACACAGGCTGCTTTGGCCGAGCAACTCGGTAAAAGTCAGGCATTTGTCGCCAACAAAATCCGCTTATTGAAACTAAGCGAGCCAGTTCAAGAAGCTTTAATGAAGTCGCGTATCAGTGAACGGCATGGTCGTGAACTACTGAAGTTAGACGAGAAGCAACAGGTTACCGCCTTACAGCAGATTTTTGCAGACGATCTGACCGTTAAAGAAACCAGTGCCCTTATCAATGAGATGTTGCGGCCTAAGAAGCCAACCCCAAAACCGAAACCTAAAGTTCGACGATCCGCGGTGAGCCATGATACGCGCATTGCTTGGAACACATTAAAACGTTCGGTTAAAATGATCCGGGAAACCGGTATGACGGTCACAGCAAAAGAAGAAGATACTGACGACGCTTACCGAATGATCATCGAGATTCCGAAAGAAAAGAGATAGGAGGAGCTCATGGCACATATCATCGCAGTCGCTAACCAAAAAGGCGGCGTTGGCAAAACCACCACCACGGTCAATCTGGGCGCCTGTTTGGCCAACCTTGGCAAGAAGATTTTGATTGTGGACGCTGATGCACAAGGCAATGCGACTAGTGGCGTCGGCGTTCAAAAGGCCCAAGTTGAAAAGGATATTTATGATGTGCTAGTCAACGAAGAGCCGATTACCGAAGCCATTCTGCCAACGAAACATAAGAACATGTCGATTGTGCCAGCCACCATTCAACTGGCTGGCGCCGAGATCGAGTTAACCAGCCAAATGGCGCGTGAAATGCGATTGAAGTTGGGATTGCATCCTGTGGAGGATCAATACGATTATATTTTGATTGATTGCCCGCCATCGCTTGGCCAATTGTCGATCAATGCATTTACAGCAAGCGACTCGATTTTAATCCCGGTCCAAAGCGAATATTACGCTTTGGAGGGCTTAAGCCAGTTACTAAACACGGTGCGGTTGGTTCAGAAACACTTTAATCCGAGCTTAGCGATCGAAGGGGTGTTGTTGACAATGTATGATGCGCGGACCAATCTCGGCGCACAAGTCATTGACGAGGTCCGCAAGTATTTTGGCGATAAAGTATATGCAACGGTGATTCCGCGGATTACGCGATTGGCGGAGGCGCCAAGCTATGGTCTGCCAATTGTGGATTTTGATCCAAAGTCCCGGGGATCAGAGGTTTACGAGGCTTTAGCCAAGGAGGTGCTGGCTGCTCATGGCGAATAAGAATAACAAAGGCTTAGGCCGTGGTATCGATGCGATTTTCAAAGATTTTGAGAGTCCAGATCTGAGTGCCAATAATACAGTTGAAGAATTACCGCTGATTGACATCCGACCAAATCCCTACCAACCGCGTAAAACGTTTGATGAAGAAGGCTTGAAGGAACTGGCTGGTTCGATCAAACAAACCGGCGTGTTCCAACCGATCATTGTCCGCAAGAGTGTTTCAGGCTATGAGATTATTACCGGTGAACGTCGCTTCCGTGCGTCTAAATTGGCTGGCAAGGAGACTATTCCATCCATTGTTCGGGACTTCAATGATCCCGAAATGATGGAAATCGCTGTGCTGGAAAACTTGCAGCGGGAAGATCTGACGCCGCTAGACGAAGCCCAGGCTTATGATACCTTGATCAAGCGTCTGAATCTGACGCAAGCAGAAGTATCGGCACGACTTGGCAAAAGCCGACCTTATATTGCGAACTACTTACGCCTTTTGACACTGCCGCAGCAAGTTAAGCAAATGTTAAGTGCCAATCAGCTGTCAATGGGACAGGCACGGACGCTGTTAAGTCTCAAAGATAAGTCCAAAATGGTGAGTGTGGCCAAGAAGACAATCAATGAGAACCTGACTGTGCGTCAGCTAGAACGGCTCATTAATCAGATGAATGCTGGCAACACGCGCCCGGCAACCAAAGAAAAGCCAAAGTCGCCATACGTGCGGGCAACTGAGAACCAACTTGGCGAACGCTTTGGCACCAAGGTGAATATTAATGAAGGCAACAAAGGCAAAGGCAAGATCGAGATTGACTTCACTTCCGAAAAAGATTTGAATCGGATCTTGGCCATGCTCGATGTCAATATTGACTAACTAGCAGAGCGTGAGCGGCCCGTTTAGAAACCGGAGTGTAAGCGGGCTTGGGCGTGATTGCCGGGGGTTGGCCATTGCGTCCAAGGTCCTTACACGCAGGTTTCTGGGCCAGCGAACGCGTTTAATCCGGTCCGACAAGCACAACAACGCTGGAGGTGGACAAATGTATGATTTACATGATCTCGTTCAGATGAAGAAACCGCATGCTTGCGGTACCAACAAATGGGAAATTATCCGCTTAGGTGCTGATATCAAGATAAAATGTACCGGATGCGGTCATATTGTGATGATGTCCCGGCGCGATTTTGAAAAACGACTCAAAAAAGTGTTGGGTCATGTAGAGTAGACAGACTAAATAGAAAGTGTGAAGTAACCAAATGGCTTTAACAGCAGGTATCGTAGGACTTCCAAACGTCGGTAAGTCCACGCTTTTTAACGCAATCACTAAAGCAGGCGCCGAGATGGCGAACTATCCATTCGCTACAATCGACCCGAATGTCGGGATGGTCGAAGTGCCAGATAAACGTCTGGCACGAATCGATGAATTGATTCCGGCCAAGAAAATTATTCATACAACTTTTGAATTCACAGATATTGCCGGCATTGTTAAAGGTGCTTCTAAGGGTGAAGGACTCGGCAACAAGTTCCTTGAAAACATTCGTCAGGTGGATGCGATTGTTCATGTTGTCCGAGCGTTCGATGATGACAACATCACCAGTGTAACTGGCAAAGTCGACCCGTTAGAGGATATGGCGACGATTAATATGGAATTGGCCATCGCTGATCTTGATGCTGTCAATAAACGCTATGCTAAAGTTGAAAAAGTGGCGCGAACACAAACCAATGACAAAGAAGCGCAGGCTGAATTCAAGGTGCTCAAAAAGATTAAGCCCGTACTGGAAGATGGCGGGATGGTTCGCAGCATCGACTTTGATAAAGATGAGCTGAAGATTGTCAAAGGCTTGTTCTTGCTGACCAGCAAGCCAGTTTTGTATGTCGCTAACATTGCTGAAGAAGCGATGGCTGATCCGGATTCGGTTGATTACGTCAAGCAAATCAAGGCCGAGGCTGCCAAAGAAGGTGCCGAAGTGATTGCGATTTCTGCCAAAACTGAGGAAGAAATTGCTGAACTGGATGATGATGAAAAGGCAGACTTTTTGGCAGCAGAAGGTGTCGACGAGTCTGGGTTGGATAAGCTGATCAAGGCTAGCTATCATTTGCTGGGATTGGCAACCTTCTTCACAGCCGGTGGCAAAGAAACCCGTGCGTGGACATTTAGACAGGGAATGAAGGCTCCAGAAGTTGCTGGGATTATTCATTCCGACTTCGAACGCGGTTTTATTCGCGCCGAGACAATGTCCTTCACCGATTTAGACAAGTACGGATCTGTTCAGGCGGTTAAAGAAGCAGGCCGTTATCGATCCGAAGGCAAAGAATATGAAGTGCAGGATGGGGACATCATTGAATTCCGGTTCAATGTCTAACGCATAACGACTTAGGAGATAGGAGTTTCCAATGGCAGAGAAACATGAAGCAGAGACGAAACAGACGGCAACCGATGCTGCAGTAACTGGTAAAAATACTGCTACGACTGAACAAACAGCATCAAAAGTACAGTCGGCAGCCACTGATGAGTCGTCAGCAGATCAAGCAACGGCGGCTAAAAATGCACATGTGAAACAGGAAAAGCCTGCGACCACTGTGCCAGAGCTGATTGCACGGCTCACTAATAAAAATGATGAATATATTTTCAAACTACGCCGTGAGTTAAAAGACGGCGGTATGAACGCGGCGGATGAAGAAGAACTACTCAAAACGATGTTGCCCGAGATCATCACAGCGCAACGACAAGGCAAGCCAGCCAATCAGCTTTACGGACCGGTTACGGTAAAGGCAGACGAAATTCTGCATACGCCAAAACCTGAGCCTAAAAAGCCAATGTGGTTGATGGTCATTGACCAAAGTCTGTTCTTCATGTCGATTTTAGCGGTTATGTATGGGGCACTTGCCTACTTCGATACCAAGTCGCAAAACGCCGCCAGCAGCAGTTTTGTTTACTTAGTGATGTTGAGTCTAATGGCTGGTCTCTTCTTCGTTTATTATGCTGACTGGATGCAGCAAGATAAAAAGAAGCGCCGCAGTGCTTGGCTTGTCTTGGGCGGCGGTGTTGTCTTAGTCGTGTCGATCACGTTCATTGGCAGTGCCTTGGCGATGCTTGACACGCCGTTCACGCGCCCAATGCCGTGGTTCGTCAATATCATTATTGGCGCCATTGCCTACGGGATTCACTGGGTCTTACAGCACCGGTATCACCTCAAAAGCTTTTTCCAGAGATAAGCTGATAGTCCGATTTCAACATCGGGTATCTACTTTTTAAAAAATCCAACAGTCGCCGAAAATGGCGGCTGTTTTTGTATTGCCAGTGAGGAAAACGGCAAATGGTCTTGTCATTTTACATGCGAAGGTTTTAGCGGGTAAAAAACGAATGATATTAAATGACACGTCACAACACGCGACAAAAGCCGAACATTATTTTGAGAAAGCTATAGCTGATAAAATTTTGTTCGGCTCCATATGAACGATTATGAGACTTTCTTTCATTTTTAAGCCTATGATACCGGCGTTTCGAAAAAAATGGTTAGACTTGTTTGACGTGCCTAAATTCCGGTAGTACATTAGTCAACAACTAAAAATTGAAAGAGGGATTACGCTATGAGTCTTTGGGATACAAAGTTTGCCCGGCGCGGTTTTACGTTTGATGATGTGTTGTTGATACCTGCAGAAAGTCATGTTTTACCTCACGATGTCGATCTGTCTGTACAACTGGCGGACAACTTGAAGCTGAATATCCCAATCATCTCGGCGGGGATGGATACCGTTACCGAGAGTGCTATGGCAATTGCAATGGCACGCCAAGGCGGGTTGGGCGTGATTCATAAGAACATGAGCATCGAAGCACAAGCAGATGAAGTGCTGAAGGTGAAGCGCAGTGAAAATGGTGTCATTGTCGATCCATTCTTCCTGACGGCCGATAAACCGGTTAGTGATGCTGAAGATTTAATGAAAAAATATCGGATTAGCGGCGTCCCGATTGTTAATAACACCACAGATCGCAAGTTGACCGGCATCATCACCAACCGTGATCTGCGTTATGTTGATGATAAAAGTGTGCTGATTGACACGGTTATGACCAAGGAAGGGCTTGTGACCGCGCCGGCTGGCACTTCAATCGAAGATGCCGAAGCTATTTTGCAGTCTCGTAAAATTGAAAAATTACCGTTGATCGATAAGGAAGGCCGCCTTAGTGGGCTGATTACGATCAAGGATATTGAAAAAGTGGTTGAATTCCCGCATGCTGCTAAAGATGCGCATGGCCGTTTGTTGGTTGCAGCAGCGGTTGGCGTTACCTCTGACACCTTTGATCGGGCGCAAGCTTTGCTTGATGCCGGTGCCGATGCGATTGTGATCGACACGGCCCATGGGCATAGTGCTGGCGTGATTCGGAAAATCAAAGAGATTCGGGAACAGTTCCCATTAGCAACTCTGATTGCCGGTAATGTGGCCACGGCTGAAGCAACGGAAGCGTTGTATGATGCTGGTGTCGATGTTGTCAAAGTTGGCATTGGCCCCGGTTCAATCTGCACAACCCGGATCGTTGCCGGTGTCGGTGTGCCACAACTGACTGCCATCTATGATGCCGCCAGTGTTGCTCGTAAGCGCGGCAAGACAATTATCGCTGACGGTGGGATCAAGTATTCCGGTGATATCGTAAAGGCTTTGGCAGCTGGCGGCAATGCCGTTATGCTCGGTTCCCTTTTGGCCGGCACTGATGAGGCACCTGGCCAGTTCGAAATTTATCAAGGCCGCCGCTTCAAGACTTATCGCGGCATGGGCTCACTTGGCGCGATGGCGCAGGCCCACGGTTCTAGTGATCGTTATTTTCAGAGCGGGGTTAACGAAGCAAACAAACTGGTTCCTGAAGGCATCGAAGGCCGCGTGGCTTACAAGGGCAGTCTCGGCGATGTGATTTTCCAAATGCTCGGTGGTATTGAATCCGGCATGGGTTATGTCGGTGCACCGAATCTTCAAGAACTCCAAGATAATGCGCAGTTCATTCAAATTACCGGTGCTGGTTTACGTGAGAGCCATCCGCATGATGTGCAGATCACGCGGGAAGCACCTAACTATTCCGTTCAATAAAAGATTGGTGTCACAAAAAGGCGCGTACTGCCATTGGTTGCAGTGCGGGCCTTTTTTGGTGAACGCGCTATGATTAAGAGGCTACATTCGTGCCCGATGAATCACGTCAAGTAGTTCCGTGCCGAAAGTTGTGGCCAATGTCAATGGCCAAGCGGGATTAGTGGGTACAGTTGTCAGAATGGTTTGCAGCCATTGTGCAGTTGGCAAAAGTTTCACTAACTGATGACTGGAGAATTGCGTGAATAGCAAATTAGTACTATAAAAATCAATCAGATTTTGTTGCAACTTGGCATCATGGACAGGTAGCAATAAGTCATTACTATTGTTACGATCACCCAAGAAAAGCGGTAACGGCGCAAAATCTTGTTGTAAACTAAAAGGGGTCATTTTATGAGTCTTGGCCATCTCTGGGGTCAGGCGCAGCATGAAGACCAGCTTACGCGACGCTGTCCACAGCAGCATGTTGGCAAGGGCCGTGTCAATTGCTGTAAAGGCATATGTGTTTTTGGCCGCGGCAGGACTCGCTAAGGCTTTTGTCAACATGGTTATCGAGTCGTGGCGGGCTGATGATGCTGGTAAGACAACCTGTAGCTGACGAACACCTCGTAACCAATGGGGATGTGTGGCAAGGCGTAAGGTGAGCCATTGGGAGGATTGCCTTAATAGCCAGTAAGTACTTCCGCTTGAGCGGGCAATGTTAATGCCAGCGATGTGCATGGTTGAGGGTAAACTTGCTGTGACCATTTTTGTCAAATCTTTCAATTAGCCGCCTTCTTTCGCGATCAAATCAACACTTTTGTACCTATTCTAGCCCTGTTTTCTTAGGCTTTTCGTAAAGAATTCCCTGGTCAACTTTGGTACAATGGACTTTGATGTAACAGACCCTACAGTTCTTCTCATAAACGGAGCCAATACAATGAAAATTTTAATTGTTGACGACGATAAAGAAATCGTCGAATTACTAAGTATTTACGTTAAAAACGAAGGTTACGAACCGATTCAGGCGTATTCCGGTAAGGAAGCCATTACTAAGCTTGTGACCAATCCTGATATTGCTTTGATGATCCTCGATATTATGATGCCTAATATGTCTGGGATGGATGTTGTCAAAGAAGTCCGCAAAGATTCACAGATTCCAATCATTATCGTCTCGGCTAAAACAGCAGATATGGACAAGATTCAAGGCCTTATTACTGGAGCAGACGATTATGTCACCAAGCCATTCAATCCGCTAGAGGTCATGGCGCGCGTCAAGAGTTTGTTGCGCCGAAGTCAAAATGAGGTGACCAATACGGAACCGGATGTGCTTGAAGTCGGTCCGCTAACGATCAAAAAAGATAGTCATGAAGTCACCACCCTTACCGGCAAGCAAATTCAGCTAACCGCGCTGGAATTCGGCATTCTGTACTTGCTGGCTAGCCATCCGAATCGTGTTTTCTCGGCTGATGAGATTTTTGAACGCGTTTGGCAACAGGAATCAATCGTCTCAGCGAAAACCGTTATGGTGCATGTCTCGCATCTGCGTGACAAGATTGAAGAAGCGACCGATGGCGAGAAGGTGATCGAAACAGTTTGGGGCGTCGGCTATAAGGTTGAGGCCTAACGATCATGAGCGAAAAAGTCAAACTAACTGGTAAGGAAAAATCCGAACTTTGGATTGAAGGCATCGTGACGGTGATTCTGCTGTTAATGCTTAATTTTGCCTTGCTAGTGTTGATTAATCAGATGATCGCGCACAATCCTGGTTTGGAAAATGCTATCTGGGGTGTAAAAACGAATCTGACGTTTGGCAGCCGTGGATTTCATTTGTGGAGCTGGTCCAATCTTTTCCTAGCACTGATGGCGATTGCTGATGTCATTGTGGTGTATTGGCGACTTGCTCGGCGATATCGGCAAATGCAAATGCGTCACGTCATTGCGGAGCTACATTTTATTGCCGATGGTCATCTTGATCATCGGATTAAGTTTGAGGTCAATACGGAGTTGCAAAAGGTTGTCAGCAGCATTAACGCGCTTGTTGATTCAACCGTCAATTCAATGGCCGAGGAACGGCGGATCGAACAGAGTAAAGATGAGCTGATTACTAATGTCAGCCATGATATTCGAACGCCGCTAACGTCCATTATCGGTTATCTTGGCCTGATTGAAGATCATCAATATCGCAGTGAAGAAGAGCTACTCAAGTACACGCACACGGCTTATTTGAAGGCTAAGCAGATGAAAGTACTGGTTGAGGACCTTTTTGAGTACACCAAGGTTAAATCGACCACGACCAAGCTGAATCCCGTACGTTTTAACATGATTGCGATGCTAGAGCAACTGGCAGCTAGTTTTGAGCTGGAGGCGCATAAGAAGCATATGCGGATTCTGGTCAGCGGTGAACCTGACCCGTTGATGATGGAAGCTGATACCGAAAAATTAGGCCGGGTGTTCAACAATTTAATTGTTAATGCGCTTAAGTACGGCCAAGGCGGGCGTCACATTTTTCTTGATGCACAACGTATCGGTAGTGAAGTCGTTGTTAAGGTCTCAAATGATGGCGCACAAATTCCGAATGATGCTTTGAGTCAGTTGTTTGATCGTTTTTATCGCGTTGAGGAAAGCCGATCGCAGGAAACTGGCGGGACTGGTCTTGGGTTAGCGATTGCCCAAAGTATCATCGCTTTGCATGGCGGGTATATTTATGCCGATTCTAGCCCGGAGATAACAAGCTTTGTGATTCATTTACCATTAAAAGTTGGCGCTTCGCTGACAGACAATAAAAATAAATCTAATGAGGAAGCAGGAAAGTCAAAATGAAGAAGTTGATGCGCGGGTTGATTGCCGCAGTGGTGGCGGTATTGATGATTGGGGGTGCTGCGCCAGCAATGTCGGTATCTGCGGCAGAGAGCAGCGATACCAATCTAGTTGACGCCAAGGCAGCAGTAGCCATTGAACCGACTACTGGCAAGATATTATATGCTAAGAATGCCAGCAGTGTTTTACCAATTGCATCTATGACCAAAATGTTGAGCATTGAGCTGGTGCTTGACGCAATTAAGTCCGGTAAGATCAATTGGGATGACAAAGTGACACTGAATAACGCAATCTGGGAACTCAGTCAGAATCGTGACCTTAGTAATGTACCGTTGCGGCGCGATGGCTCTTATTCAGTCCGCGAACTGTACGATGCTTCTTTAATTTATTCGGCGAATGCAGCGATGATGTTATTAGCTGAAAAAGTAGCGGGCAGTCAGGAGAAGTTTGTCAGTCAGATGACTGCAAAACTCAATAGCTGGGGTATCACCGATGCAAAAATTGTCAACGTGACCGGTTTGAATAACAGCCAATTGAAAGATGCTAAGGTACCCGGTACAGATGATAACGCGGAGAACGAAATGTCCGCAAAAGATATGGCCCAGGTGGCACAACATTTACTGAAAGATCATCCAGAAGTCCTTAAGACCACGAGTATTGCTAAACAGACATTCCGTAAGGGAACCAGTGATGCGATCGATATGGAAAATTGGAACTGGATGCTCAAGGGCCTGGTGTCTTATGATAAGAACCTCCCAGTTGATGGCTTGAAGACAGGTACTTCTGATGCCGCTGGAGATTGTTTTACAGGGACGGTTGAGAAAAATGGCATGCGAATTATTACGGTTATCTTGCATGCAAATGGTGATGCTAAAACTCGCCGTTTTGATCAAACCAAAAAATTGATGACCAATGTTTTGGAAAATTGGAAAACGATGACGTTAGCTGAAGCTGGTCAGGGGATTAAAGGGTACGACAGCGTCAAGGTCAATCGTGGTCAATCACGGACAACGCCGATTGCGCCGTCAACCAAGGCGGTTGCTGTTGTGCCATCTAATAGCAGCAAACAATCACTTCAATATACTTACACGCCAGCAAAAGGCGTGAAGAAGAATACTGTCGAAGCACCAGTCAAAAAAGGTACCACGATTGCGCAGCTGGAAGTTAGCGCCAAAGGAGACAACCTTGGCTTTGTCGGCAGTTCAGCAAGCGAAGGCATTACCTTAAAGACCACCAAGACCGATAACAAAGCAAACTTCTTTGTCCTGATCTTCCGTGGCATTGGCGATTTCTTCAGCAATATTTTCTAGTCCAGCAGTTACCTCATTGATCCAAAAACGAAAAAGTGGTGAATGTCCTGAACTCCGAATGGAGATCATCACGTTCACCTTTTTTGCAACAAGTAGAGAGTTAGTTTTCAGATAAAAAAGAAGGCATTGAAATGGTCACCTATCACGAGATCACGCCAACAGGTTTGGCTAACTTGAAGCAGGAAGTTGAAGACCTTAAAACCATTCGGCCTGCAAAGATCAAGAACTTGGCCGATGCGGCAGCGTTGGGGGATCGCTCGGAAAATGCGGAATATAGCGCTGCTAAGCGTGAGTTGCGCCAGCTAGAAGGCCGATTGCGATATCTGGATAAACTCATTCGTTATGCTAAAGTCACGCACCCGGCCGCTAGTGATATTGCCGATATTGGCAATAGGATCACACTTAAGTTCGATGATGACGAGGACCAAGCGACTTATGAACTTGTCGGCCCTGCCGAAGCTGGGATGGGCCAAGACAAGCTTGCCATCAATTCTCCCTTAGGCGCCGCTATTCGGCAGCACCACGCAGGCGATACCGTCACGGTGACAGCGCCAAGCGGTTCGTATCAGGTGACGTTAATGAACATTGCATCTGCATAAAAAAAGATAATCAATGAACTTTGAGCATGAACCAAGACGGCACACAGATAGTCGTGACAGTCCGACTGGTTTAATGCCAGTACCGCGCTTATGCTATAATGAAGCTTGAATTCACGGCATATAAAAAGGAGTAGCAGCCCAATGGCACTATCACTTAGAGCATGTATCTTATTATTAAAGGAACATCATCTGCTAAAGAGTGCAGCAATTCAGAATACTGAAGATGTCGATATGACCGGCATCGCCTATGATTCACGCAAGGTCTCTGGACCAACGCTGTTTTTCTGCAAAGGCGATAAGTTCCGACCAATTTATCTTTCCATGGCCAAGGACAACGGTGCGCGAACTTATGTTGCCGAGAAACCTTACGTTGAAGGCAACGGCTTAAACGCCTTGATCGTGCGGAATATTACTAAAGCAATGGCGATTTTGAGCGCTGCTTTCTTTGATTATCCGCAAGATGATTTGTTTGTGATCGCTTATACAGGAACCAAGGGGAAAACCACAGCTTCCTATTTTACAGAAGCTATTTTAAATGAGGCTCGTCCACGACACATCGCGCTTTTTTCTACAATTGATACGGTTGTTGGTCCTGAGCCCGATCAGCGTTTCAAGTCTAATCTGACAACGCCAGAGAGCCTCGATCTTTTCCGCGATATGCGCGAGGCTGTCGAAAACGGTATGACCCATCTCGTGATGGAAGTGTCGAGTCAGGCATATTTGCGCAATCGCGTTTTTGGATTGACGTATGACGTCGGCTTCTTCCTGAACATTACGCCAGATCACATCGGACCGAATGAACATCCAACCTTTGCTAATTACTTACACAACAAGCTGCAATTGTTGGTCAATGCGCGCAAAGTGGTCATTAATGCCGAAACCGAGCATTTTGACCAGGTTTATGCTGCCGCAACGACCACCACTTATCCAGAAAGTATCTACCTGTTTGCCAGTGCTGGCTTCAGACCTAAACGCGATGATATCGATATTGATTTTCGCTTTGATAGTCAGGAAGCTGACGTTGCTGAGAGTCGTTTCACTTTAGTACCAGTCACGGAAAAAGCAGCAGCATTGAACATCGGCGGTCACTACTCGCTTGCTTTGATTGGTGATTTTAACGAAAGTAACGCGACGGCTGCTATTATTGGTGCTGGATTGGCTGGCGTGGATGCATCTGCCGCTGTTCCGGGGATTGCAAAAGTTAAAATCCCCGGCCGCATGGAGCATACGAAAGTTGCCGGACATGGTGCTGTCTATGTTGATTATGCGCACAATTACGCTAGTATGAAGGCGTTATTGTCGTTTTTGAAACACGCTTACAAGGATCCTCGATTACTGGTTGTGGTTGGATCCCCCGGTGATAAAGGTGTTTCTCGTCGTCCCGGATTTGCTAAGGTTCTCACTGAGTTTGCAACTGAGGCATTCTTGACTACCGACGATCCTGGGTACGAAGATCCAGCAAACATCATTGAGGAAATCGATAGTAAAATCGATCATAGCAAAGTTAAAGTACACAAAGTGCTTGATCGGAAAAAGGCCATTGCTGAAGCTATTAGCGACAGCGGACCAAATGATATCGTGGTGGTGGCTGGCAAAGGGGCCGACCCCTATCAAAAGGTACGCGGCGTCAACACACCATGGCCAACAGACATGGCTGTTGTAAAGCAAGTCGCTAAATCGCTACAGGAAGGCTGATACGAATGCGTCAATTTTTCACCGTTATTGGCGGCATGGGCACGCCGGCAACCGAGAGTTATGTCCGTTTGTTAAACCAGCGTACCCACGCGCACAGCGATCAGGAATATCTGAATTACATTCTGGTTAACGATGCGACTGTTCCTGACCGTACGGATTACATTTTGGATCATAGCAAGCCTAGCTTTTATCCGGATTTGTTGGAAGACATTCAAGATCAAAGTTTACTCAATCCAGAGTTCATGGTCATTGTCTGCAACACGGCTCATTTTTTCTATGACCAATTAGCCGCAGCGACACCAATTCCATTGCTACACATGCCACATTTAGCCATCAGCGATATGTGTGAGCGTTTTCCAGATGAAAAGCGGGTGGGATTGATTGCGACCCAAGGAACGATCCAAGACGGCATTTACAGTCATGAAATCGAAACTAGCGGGCGTGAAGTCGTTCTTGGCGATCAGGCGCTGCAAGACATGGTCACTGAGTTGATTTATAAATACGTCAAGGAAAAGGGCGAAGTCAACGCGGCCCTGTATCATCGTATTCTTCAACGGATGCATGACGATTTTAATGTCAACGTCATTGTCCTTGGCTGTACTGAGCTATCGTTTGCACAGGAAAAAGCCGGTGATCATCCGTATCATGTGATTGATGCGCAAAGTATTATTGTTGATAAAACAATTGCGTTAGGCAAAGCTTTCCGTCAAAGTGAAGCAGCTGGGAAGGCATTGTTGAATCAAATGATGGCGCGTTAATAGCGTGTTAAAAGAAGGTGCTTGGTTTTGCTAGATGTCTTAGCAACCAAGCATTTTTTGAATGCTAAGAAAGACGATTGATCAGGATATCGCTATTTTTGACTGATGCAAGTGTGACGCTGGGCGGCTAACACATTCAATCAACTACTTACTTGTGGTAAGCTTATAGTAGTACCCAGTAAAGGAGATGCTCATTTTGGCACATTTAACCAAATTGACCGACACATATACATTAAGTAATGGTGTTAAGATTCCGATCGTCGGGTTCGGCACTTGGCAGACCCCTGATGGCGACGTTGCCAAGCATAGTGTCGAAGCGGCATTGGCTGCAGGCTATCGTCATATTGACACGGCGGCTGCTTACGGTAACGAAGAAAGCGTTGGTGCAGGTTTGCGCGCATCCGGCGTACCTCGCGATCAGATCTTCTTAACCACTAAGCTTTGGAATGGTGATCACGGTTACGAGGCGACTAAAGTAGCGCTAGATAAATCACTCAAGAAACTGGGCGTTGATTATGTGGATCTATATTTAATTCATTGGCCAAACCCGATTAAGTTCCGTGATAATTGGGAAGAAACTAATGCAGGGTCATGGAAGGCCATGGAAGAAGCGTACAAAGCCGGCAAAGTTCGAGCAATTGGGGTTTCAAACTTCCGCGCCAAGCACATTGACGCTTTGCTAAAAACAGCTACTGTCAAGCCAATGGTTAACCAGATTTTCTTGAATCCAAGTGATTTGCAGCCAGAAGTTGTGGCGTATAATGACGCCCATGATATTTTAAGTGAAGCGTACAGCCCACTTGGCACAGGCAAAATTTTCCAAGTTGATGCCTTAAAGAAAATTGCCGCACGCTATCACAAGAGTGTTGCTCAGATCGTCCTCCGCTGGTCATTGCAACATGGTTTCTTACCATTGCCAAAATCCGTTCATGACGATCGGATTAAGGAAAACACCGAGTTGTTTGACTTTGAACCGAGCCATCATGATATGACCTTGATTGATGCTTTGCACGGTGAAGCCGGCTTAGCGACTGACCCAGATACAACGGATTTCTAAGGCAAAATCAGCGATATTAGGTTTTTAGTTTTTTCCATGAGAAAAGCATCTGCCATGAGGTTGCGGCAGATGCTTTTTTATATACTTTGAAAGATTGGGCAAGGGCAAGGCGGTGAGCTCAAGCGCTTAGTGCCGCGTTGCATCAATTGTTGCTCTTACTTGGCGGAAAAGCGGTGCTGTCTGACTATCGGTTTTGATGGCACTGATCATAAAGAGCGTGTCCATAATGCTGATTTCGGCAATCAGTGCATGAAGCGCCTCAGTGCGGTAGCGTGATTCTTCAGCAACTGCAACAAAGGCAGCATCTGCCATTTTGACTAAACGCGAAGTTGGGGAACCGGTAATGACGATTAAAGGCACTTGTTGTTTCTTAGCTAGTTCAGCTAATGCAATGGCATCTTTGTCCTCTCCTGAATGCGATGTCAGGATCATCGCATCGCGCGGGCCAAGATGTGTGGCGGCCATTAGCTGCATGTGGTAGTCAGCCGCATAGGCCACGGGAATCGCCGTGCGCAAAAATTTATGGTAACCGTCTAGTGCAACAAGATTACTGGCACCTAGTCCAAAAAGTCCGAGATGCTCGGCATGGGTAATCCATTTAACAGCCTTGGTCAAAGCATCAGTATCTAGGTTTGCTAAGGTTGTTCTCAGTGCATCAATGTTGGAGGTGAAAATTTTTTGCGCTAGCGTATCAACGGAATCTTTGGGACTCAACTCAGCAAAAAGCGCATGATCATCCTCTGGTGAAGTCTGCGCCAACGCCATGCGTAAGGCCTGAAAGTTTGTGTAACCTAAGGCTTTAGCAAAGCGGGAAATCGTCGCTGTACTGACGCCGGTCAATTGGCTGAGTTCCGAGATGTTGGCCTGACTGGCATGGTCCGGGTGGGCTTGAAGATAGGCAGCTAGCTTTTTCTCCTGGCCACTTAGATTCGGTTTATAAATTTGCAGTTGTACCAGAAAGTCATGCATCTTGATCCCTCCTAAAAATACATTCACCAGAGCAGAAACGAGAATGTCAGAATTTTAAGTCGCATTGTCAGAGTGCGTTTATTGTCTAAGGCTGATGGTTAATTGCACCAAGCCAAACACCACTTTTCGAATTCAGTATAGCATGAATGATAGCGGCGTGAAAATAATTTACGGTCAAATTACTTGATTTTTGTAAACGATTTACATACAATGGCATCAGGATATAAGATAACCATCACAGAAGCGGTTTGTTTTTTTGAAAACGGATGGTCACAGGGTCAAATAACGAGGAGGCAGCAAACATGCATATTGGCATGGTTGGTTTAGGAAAAATGGGTATGAATCTGGTCGCAAATATGCGCGATCATGATATTGAAGTGACAGCATTTGATTTGAACGACAAAGCGCGAGAAGAGGTAGGGCAATATGGGGCCAAGGCAGTGGCAAGCCTGGATGCCTTGGTTATGAGCTTGGCATCTCCGCGGATCATCTGGAGCATGGTGCCTGCTGGCAAACCGACAGAAGCCACGATTAGTCAGCTAGCTAAACTGTTGCGGCCAGATGATATTGTGATTGATGGCGGCAACTCCTATTATCAGGATTCAATCGCACACGGAAAGCTGCTAGCTGCTGAGGGAATTCATTTCTTTGATGTCGGCACTTCAGGCGGCATGGCCGGTGCACGCGCCGATGGCAATTTCATGATTGGTGGCGACAAGGCGATCTTTAACAAGATTGAGCCGCTGTTCAAGGCGATCGCTGCAAAAGGTGGCTATCTGTATACTGGCCCAGCTGGATCTGGTCACTATTTGAAAATGGTTCACAACGGTATTGAATATGGGATGATGCAGGCGATTGGTGAAGGCTTCGATGTGTTAGCCCACAGTCCGTATGACTACGACAATGCGGCGGTTGCCAACATGTGGAACAATGGCTCGGTGATTCGCAGCTGGCTGATGGATTTGGCCGCCAATGCCTTTACCGAGGATGCGAACCTTGAAAAGATTCAGGGTATCATGCACAGCTCGGGTGAAGGTGCTTGGACCGTTGAAGAAGCCTTACGTCTACATGTTGCAACGCCGGTGATTGCCAGTTCGTTGATGATGCGCTATCGCTCTGAAGAAGCAGATACGATGACGGGTAAAGTGGTCGCTGCCTTGCGTAATCAGTTTGGCGGCCATGCGGTTGATCCAATTAAGTCAAAATAACTTGCAAAACCATCGTGATATCGCCATTTTAATAACTAAGTCAAAATTGATTAAGTAAAGGAGATAAGCATGGCAATCAAATATATGATTGGCGTTGATCTGGGCACTACTAGCACAAAGGTCGTTTTGTTTGATCTCAAGGGTCACGCAATTGCAACCGCTAACAATCCCTACCCGTTATATCAAGATACGCCCGACATGGCTGAGGAAGATCCGGAAGAGATTTTTGCAGCGACAGTTGGCGGTTTAACTGAAGTGATGCATCGCGGTAATGTCCAACCCGATGAACTTGGTGGGGTTTCCTTTTCCGCAGCGATGCACAGTCTGATTTTGATGGACGAAAATGATAAGCCGCTGACGCGCGTCATCACGTGGGCTGATAACCGAGCAGCAGCCTATGCAACGAAGCTGAAGCAAAGCGATTTAGGGATGACACTGTTTAAAAATACAGGTGTGCCGACGCACCCGATGTCCCCATTGGTTAAATTGCTTTGGTTGAGTGCCGAACATCCAGAATTGGTCGCTCAGACTTCCCACTTTATTGGCATTAAAGACTTTATTTTGTTCCGCTTCTTTGGCCGATATGTGCAGGATTACTCGCTGGCTAACGCAACTGGGCTCTTTAATATTCACACCATGGATTGGGATGACCGTGCACTTGATGTTGCCAATGTTCGGCGCGATCAATTGCCAGAACTGGTCGACACCAGTTATCAGTTGACAGGATTAAATGCCAACTATGCGGCGGTGACCGGTATTGATGCTAAAACGCCTTTCATTCTCGGTGCCAGTGATGGGACATTGAGCAACCTTGGCGTTGGCGCGATTGATCCTGGTGTCTTGGCGGTGACCATTGGTACGTCAGGTGCAGTACGGGTTGTGACTGACAAGCCGGTAGTTGATCCGCAAGGGCGCCTGTTCACTTACTACCTGTCACCGAATCACTGGGTTGTTGGCGGTCCAGTTAACAACGGTGGTATTGTCTTCCGCTGGGTTCGTGATCAACTTTTTGCACCAGAGAAATTAACGGCTGAGCAACTGCAAGTTGATTCCTATGAAATTCTGACAGAAATTGCCAGCAAGATACCCGCTGGTGCTGATGGCTTACTTTTCCATCCATATTTAGGCGGAGAACGGGCACCGATTTGGGATGCCAATGCACGTGGCAGTTTCTTTGGCTTAACCCGGCAGCATACACGTGCGCATATGGTGCGAGCAGCACTTGAAGGAATCGTTTACAACCTATATATGGTGATGCTGATGATCGAAGGTATCACTGGCAAACCAAAAGCCATCCAGGCTACTGGCGGATTTGCGCGCAGTGCACTGTGGCGCCAGATGTTGGCTGACGTTTTTGAACAGGAAGTCAATATTCCGGAAAGCTTTGAAAGTTCAGCCTTGGGAGCAGTTGTTTTGGGAATGAAGTCACTGGGACTGATTGACGATTTGAACGTGGTTAAAGATATGATTGGTGTCACCAATACCCATGAACCCAATGCTGACAATTTTCAAGCTTATCGTGAGTTGTTGCCAATCTGGATTCGATTGACGCGTAAACTTGGCAGCGAGTATCAAGCAATTGCCGACTATCAGCGGGCGCATCCAGATCCGAATGCCCATATAGCTGCTGAGGATTAGTCGCCAGCACTGTGCCTGTTGTCCGTGCTAAGACGGAATATGCTGGTTCGATGGGAAAATAGCGAGAATGAAGCAACTGGGTACACAGATCAAACGACATGTCTCGAGAAAAACGTCAATGAACGTTTTTCATAAATAAAATTGTAAGCGATTTCTTAATCTGTAAAATTTAGGGGGAATAGAAATGGATATACTCGTCCTGGTCTTAGGTATCCTGCTCTTGCTGGTGCTTATCATCAAGTTTAAGTTCAACACGTATGTTTCCTTGATCATCACAGCTGTCGTCGTTGCCCTTGGTTTGGGAATGGCGCCAGCCAAGATTGCGACCAGTATTCAAAATGGGATTGGCGCGCAACTAGGTGAGCTGGCCTTGGTCTTCGGCTTCGGTGCCATGCTTGGTCGATTGGTTGCTGATGCTGGTGGAGCTTACCGCATTGCGCATACCCTCATCAATGCCTTCGGTCGCCGCGGATTGCAACTTGCCGTTGTTTTGGCATCTTTCATTATCGGTATTGCTTTGTTCTTTGAAGTTGGGATTGTCTTGCTAGTTCCAATTGTTTTCGCCATTGCGGCTGAAGCAGGCGTTCCAATTCTGACACTTGGTATCCCGATGGCAGCGGCTTTGTCGGTGACCCATGGGTTCTTGCCGCCACATCCAGCTCCAACGGCGATCTCGACTGCATTAGGCGCTTCTGCTGGTCTGGTTTTGGCTTATGGCGTGATCATCGCCATTCCGACTGTTTATATTGCCGGACCGTTGTTTTCCAAACTTGCGCATCGCTTTGTGCCAGATGCTTTTGAAAGGCGCGGTAATTTGAAAGCATTGGGGCCGCAAAAAACCTTTAAATTGGAGGAAACACCAAGTTTTGGCATCTCCGTTCTCACATCACTTTTCCCAGTGATTTTGATGGCGATTGCCACGGTTTATGAATTGGTATTTCATGGTGGCAAACTTCCAAAGACACCAAATGGTCTTGATAACGTTATCGCATTCATTGGTTCACCAAGTATCGCCATGCTGATTTCATTGTTGTTCGCTATGTGGGCAATGGGCTATGCGCGCAAGCTGCCAGCCAAAGCCATTATGACAACCCTCGAGGACGCTGTGAAATCAATTGCGATGTTACTACTCGTCATTGGTGGCGGCGGTGCCTTCAAACAAGTCCTGATTGATGGTGGCGTCGGCGACTCAGTAAAAAATTTGTTCGTTGGCTCAGGCATTTCACCACTTATCTTGGGCTGGCTGATTGCGGTTGTCTTACGAATTGCACTGGGATCCGCGACTGTTGCGGCCATGACGGCCTCTGGACTGGTTCTGCCACTCATGCAAAGTGCTGGCATCCAGCCAGCTTTGATGGTACTGGCAATTGGTGCGGGTTCATTAGCTGCCAGTCACGTTAATGACGCTGGTTTCTGGATGTTTCGTGAGTACTTTGATTTGACCATTAAACAGACTTTGTTGACGTGGACGTTGTTAGAAACCATTATTTCAGTTGTTGGACTTGGTGGGGTGCTGTTGTTGAGTTTGGTGGTTTAAGTCATCCTTCTTTATGTACAAAAAGATATTAAGCCGTTCTAACTAAAAAGTTAGAACGACTTTTTTAGTTAATAGACCAGTTGATTGCGACTTTCCATTAGTAAATTGGGTGAAGTCAGTTGGTTAACAGAGCTGCGCCATAAACATTTACTGGTTACATATTTTGTTACAAAACAAACGAACAACAGATTAATATTTGGTATATTTATGGCTCAGCCATCACGAAATGTGGCAAGAATGTTAAATTTGAATACAAATCGTGATAATATGAACTCGCGTGTTTCAGTTTTGGTGAACTCAGAAGGTGCGGGGCTGCTCTATTTCTGTAAATTTATATGAAACTTGAAACACTGATACGCGATTGATAGAATTGACAAAGTTGGTTTATCTAACAAAGCAAAGGCGAACGGAGTAGAAATGAAAAGCAAAGAAATTAGCAAATTCGAGCATTATTTCCTGTACTTACTTTTTTTTGAGTTGTTTGCTGGTGGTGGTGGAAGACTGATTGCAGTTGGCCCGCTATCAATTAGGCAAATATTATTTGTAGGCCTAATTGTGATATTTGCAATTCGTTTTGTCATGAATAGTGATACCAGAACTGAGATTTGGTCATATTTTAGGCATCCAAACACTGCAGTTTTTTGGCTATCCGTTATTATGACAAGCTGGATCGTTATTTCAAGCATTGTCGGAATTCTTCATGGTCATGGGACAGGCCCGGTGGCAACCGATCTTTTTCGAACTATTTATGTAATTATGATCATTCCGCTCATATATTATATTGGTGAAAATAGGTTTTCAATTAGTGACCTAGGTCGCTGTTTATTTTTTGCAGCTGCCGTAGTGTCGATATTAACAGTCTTCATCAGCTTGACTGGTAAGTTTGCAAGTGATATGGACTTTCATCATTTTTATGACTGGATCAATGGATTGATGCCAGGCGATCTTTTTTTTCGACCATCAAGGGGGGTCTTTTACAAGTCAGACTTTTTGGTAATGTTCGCGGTGATCATTGCTTTGGTCAAACTTGCAGAAAACAAAATTAATTGGCGTGAAGGCAGTGTTCTCATACTTGGATCGCTGTCAATTATTTTGTCAGAGAGTCGTGGCCTATATTTAGGGATCTTAACAGGGGTTGCAACCTATATCGTTGTTAAGGGCGTTATCTATTTTAAAGGTGACCGAGATTCGTTAAATTTGACCAAGTCTATGAATCTTCGTAGATTGATGGTTGTTTTCGTAACAGTTGTTTTATGCGCCTTTTTTTACAATAATGCAACAATTGCTCGTTTTAGTAAGTCAAGCGGTGCCGATATACGTGAAGAGAAGAAATTCAAATGGCAAGACTCTGGTGATGCGAATGATACCAGTCTCCGTTCACGTTTTGTATTATTGACCGATGCTACAAAAATCATTAAAAGTGAGCCAATAGTTGGCAAAATAGTCGGTAATGGTTATGGGACAGTGATAGGTGACCGAAAAAATGGTATCGAAATGAGCTTTGTCGATATTCTTGTGGAACAGGGAGTTATTGGCCTTGCTATATGGTTGGCGTTTTCGCTTTTGCCACTTTACTATTTCTTCAAGAGTTTCCTCCTGAGCAAACAGTTAGCAGATAGTTATATTGGTTTATTGGGGAGTACACTATCTATGCTTGTCGTGACAAACATTAATCCATTTTTAAATAGTCCGATCGGATTAGGCTTTCTTTTGCCGGTCATTGTGATTGCCTATAAACAGTTCATTGCAACAAAGGAATCTAGACTAGTCACCGTTTAGTTTGAGAAGCACAATACATTTTAAACAAGAGCAGTAGCGATGGAGGCATACAGTGAGCCAAGCGGGTCATAGTGTTTTGATAGTTTTGTACCAACAAAAATTGAGCGAAAGTCAGTCTTATCGAGATCTGTGTAAACAATTAACGGCAGATGATCATTTAATTATTTATGATAATTCTCCTCAAAGAATGTTGGATGTAAAATTAACCAACATGACGTATTTTCACGATGTCACTAACGGTGGACTTGCCCATGCTTACAATTTTGCGGTTAGATTATGTCGTGAACGTGGAGACCGGTGGTTAACAATCTTTGATCAGGACACAACAATTCCAATCGAGTTCTATCAATCGCTTTTAAAAATGCTCAAAAAATATTCGAGTGCCACTGTGGTGGTTCCTAGGATTAAATTAGATAATGGAAAGCAATTGTCTCCTTTTTATATTGAGGATTCTTTGTTTATCCATTATCCCAGTAAGATAAAGAAAACTCCCGCGGCCATCAATTCTGGGATGACCATTAATATAAAAGATTTTGACACAAATGATACGTTGTTCAATGAGAGTTATCCGCTTGACTTTCTGGATTTTTTCTTCTTTAAACAGATACAGGTGAGTGGTAAGCGGATAGTTGTTTTACCTGTCACATTGGTTCAGACACTATCACTTAGCGATTTTCGGACAATGAGCCAGCAACGTTTTGAAAACTTTCAATTTTCAGAAGCTAAATTCGTCAATGAGTTCTATCCTAGGTATAAACGGCAGTATCATCAGCGCATTTATTTACGATTATTGAAACAGTTTTTGAAGCGTGTTCAGTGGTCAAAGTTAAAAGTGATGCTTCAGGTGATTGGAGGAACAACATCATCATGATTTCCGTTTGCATGGCAACATACAATGGTGCATCTTTTGTTGATGCGCAAATTAGATCGATACTTTCCCAACTAAGCCAAGAAGATGAGGTGATTGTGGTTGACGATGGTTCGAAAGACGAAACGCCCGCTCTGATTAAACGTTTCAACGATCGACGGATAACATTAATTGAAAATTCCGTTAATCGCGGACCTGTTGGCAGTTTTAAGATCGCACTGGAGCATGCTAAAGGTGATTATTTGTTTTTGTCGGACCAAGATGATGTCTGGCACCCTGATAAGGTTACAAAGGTTATGACTGCGTTTCAAGATGACAAGGCAGTTGTTGTTGTACATGATGCAATTGTGACTGATCAAGCGCTTGCTCCAATTGATAATTCATGGAATCATTACAATCACAGTGAACCAAGCCAATCATTCGTGAGAACGTTGGTGAAAAACGGTTATACTGGTGCAATGATGGCGTTTCGTCGCGATTTAGAAGCATTAATTCTTCCTTTTCCTTCAAAACTACCAATGCATGATTGGTGGATTGCACTTATTGCTCTGAAACACCGTCAGAAAATTGTTGTTTTGCCAGACAAGCTAATGGATTATCGACGACATATGGGAAGCGTGACTGGACGACATCGAAGACTTCAAGAAATCGTCGCTGATCGTTTTACGATGATCAAGCTTTTGTGGAAAAGATAATCGCTACTGGAGATTTTATTCGGGGAGAAAAATTCAATGCGCGAAAGAATCAGAGTTGCTGTTCTGATGTCAACTTATAATGGACAACAATACGTCAAAGAACAAGTTCACAGCATCTTATCACAAGATGTTGATTCACTAAGGGTTGATATTCACCTATACATACGTGATGACGGTTCTAAGGATAATACGTTAAACATTTTAAATGAACTTTCAGAACAATATGCTTCATACATTACATTGAATACGAATGAACCTGGAAATATTGGTGTAAAAAAATCCTTTTTCTCTCTAATTAATGATGGTTCTATTCATGCAGATTATTTTTTTCTTTCAGATCAGGATGATATATGGAAACCAGACAAAGTAAAACAGACACTTTCTATTTTTGAAAAAAATGCTTCCACTTTACCTGTCGGTGTTTATTCTGATCTTTGGCTTGCCGATGCTTCAGGTGTATCTGTGGGGAAACGAATGAGTGAACAGGCACAGTGGCCCAAAGATCTCAAAGTTGATTATAAGTATCTTTCGTTTGATTATCGTGTAACGGGAGCTGCCTTCGCTTTTAATCAGACCGCTCGAACCCTTTTTAATCAAATCCCTGACGGTTTCATATCCCTTGTAAATATGCATGACTCTTTTCTTGCATTAATCTTGTCAGTATGCGGAAAACTGATTCAGATTGACCAACCATTAGTTTTGTATCGACAGCATGGTGATAATCTTATCGGCGGCGTTAAAAAAAAGAGGAATTTGTTAGAGGCAATTAGTTTTAAAAAAAGAGAAGAAGGGCAGCTCATCGTCGACAATCTCCTGTTAAGTGCTTTTCTTAAGAAAAACAAAATAAGTATTGACGAAAAATTTCAAAAAACTTTAAATCTTTACAACGACTATTTTGATCGCTCTTACAGTCTTCTTTTTAGAGTTAAAAACAGTTTTAGAATTTACAAAATTATGCACCATAAAAGAAAAAGAACTTCCTTTATGCTAATTTCAGCATTTGATGTGACTAAAAGCGTTTCTTCCAGGAAGAAAATAAACACAGCTTTGATGTAAAAGGCACTCCTGACGTTATATAAAGATTGAAGCTTTCTAGAAATGATTGTGCTGTTTAAAACAGAATTGTAAAAGAATCGGCACTGGTGACGAGATTTGTCTCCGGTGCCGATTTGACTTAAAAAATCCCCGAGTCTTTAGCTTATGCAATAAAGGCCTGATATTCATCACAAGCGTATTGTATAACTGCTACTCTTGATTTGTGAGCAGATTGGCCGTTGGTCTCCCAACTAGGTGAACTGATAGTCAAAACTACGCACGGCGTAACTGTCCTCGGAAGATGAAATCTGGTAGAATCAGTTGGTACTGTTAAATTTGTGTTTTTGGGCTAGACCGTCAATATCACGAGGCACAGACGTCATTATTTGGAGATTTTTATGAAAGTCATTAAAAACTTTTTTTGGAACGCAGGATATCAAGTGTTTGCATTGCTTGTTCCCCTAGTAACTGTTCCCTATATTAATCGTGTATTAGGCCCCACTGGGGTCGGAATCAATGCTTTTACGAATTCGGTTGTTCAGTACTTTATTCTTTTAGGCAGTCTTGGTATTAACCTGTATGGCAATCGTGGTACCGCTTATCGACGGGATGATAGAAAAGCTATGACAACGTATTTCTGGGAAGTCACATTGTTGCGGTTTATTTCTATTGGACTAGCTGTGCTTGCCTACCTATTTTTTATGATCGTAGTTGATAAGTATCGTATCTTCTATCTTGCGCAGAGCATGTTGCTGATAGGAGCAGCATTTGATATTTCTTGGTTTTTTCAAGGCCTAGAGAACTTCCGCGTGACAGTGGTACGTAATGTTGTCGTGAAAATTGGCTCTCTTATTTTAATTTTTTTACTAGTTCATAAGCCTAGTGACACAGCTTTGTATATTTTGATCTTATCAGGGTCACAACTGATTGGTAACTTGACATTTTGGCCTTCACTGAAGGCAAACTTGACACATTTTCCTAAATTCTCAACATTGCATATTTGGCAGCATCTTCAACCTGCTCTCTTGCTTTTAGTGCCTCAATTGGCTATTCAAATATATGTACAGTTAAATAAAACCATGTTGGGAATTTTACAAGGTGTGACCGCCTCTGGATTTTATGAAAATTCTGATAAGATCATCAAAATGCTTTTAGCTCTTGTTACGGCAACCGGAACTGTATTATTGCCACATGTTGCTCATTATTTTGCTAAGGGGGATCATGACGCTGTTAAACGTTCTTTAGAAAGCTCGATGCACGTTATTTTGGTGATGGCGTTCCCGTTAGCATTCGGTATTGCAGCAGTCTCTCAGTCGTTTACTTTTTATTTTTTCAGTGCCAAATTTATGCCAGTAGCCCCATTGATGGCTGTTGAAGCAATCGTGGTTATTCCAATATCAGTTGCGAGTGCTATAGGACTGCAGTACCTGTTACCAACCAATCAAATTAAATCATACACAACTTCCGTAATTTTGGGCTCATTGGTCAATATTGTTGTTAATGTACCTCTTATTCTTTGGCTTGGAACCATGGGCGCAGTAGTTGGGACGATTCTTTCAGAAATGGTAGTAACTGGATACCAAATTTATTCGGTTCGGGATCAATTACCTCTAAGAAATCTCTTTAGCGAATCGTGGAAGTATTTGCTGAGTGCAGTAGCCATGTTCGGCATTGTGAAACTGCTTGAAATGAAGTGGCCACGAAGCTTACTTTCATTGGCAACGGAAGTTGTTATCGGCATGGTCGTATATCTAATTGTTCTTTTTGTGTTACGGCCACGCATTGTGCTTGGCTATGTCAAGCCTTACATGGATCAAATGCAGCAACGATTCAAAGGGAATCGTCCTAACTAAGAAAAATTGAATTTTAGGCTGTGCAATTATTATACAGCAGGCGAGAACATGGGGAGGAAAAACATGGACTTCCAAAGACAGCTAAAACCATTTGAAGGGAAACGCGTGCTATTGTTGGCGCCAAAGTTTTTTCACTACATTGACGAAATTTTAGATGCTATGAAAGATGCAAATATTAAATGTGATTTTCTGAATGAAAGACCACTACCTAGATTTACTGGTAAAGTGATTGCTCGTTACCTACCAGCAATTAATGAACATCAAGTATTAAAAAATATAAATGCACAGATAACTGAGAATCGCTATGATTATCTTTTGGTGATTAAGGGCGAGTCTTTGAGCACCAAACTTTTGATGAGTTTTAAACAGGCAAACCCGCAAGCCAAGGTAGTATTATTCCTGTGGGATTCGGTGGCTAACTCGAAACATGCTAAAGCGTTTTTTAGACAGGTTGATACCGTTTATACGTTTGATGCAAACGATGCCGCAACTTATGATATCGAGTTTTTACCACTGTTTGTAGGTTCACAATTTGATCCTCGATTGATTGCGTCAAATGAGCAGAAGGACATTGATCTTGCATTTATTGGCACTGTTCATTCTAATCGAAGCAAATTACTCAATCTAGTAGAGAAGCTAGCTCACGAAAATCAATTATCTTTTTGTGACTTTCGATATGTTCAGAGTAAACTGATTTATGTAGTTCGATATTTGCAAGATTCTGCTTTTAGAAAGTCTCCCAAAGATACTGTTCATTTTGAAAAAATTTCGGCTGATGTGATGTTAAAAACTTTGCGACGTACAAACGTGATTGTAGATGTGACACATCCAAAGCAAACGGGGCTGACTGGTCGGGTTATTGAAGGTTTATCGATGGGGCGCAAAGTACTTACCACTAATAGTAAAGTTTTAGACTATGACTTTATCAACAAAGCAAATGTCCAAATCTTTGATGACTCACTAGCAAATTTAGATACCAATTTCATCAAGTCTCCATATGTAGGAAATCCATTGACGGTTTATCAAAATTTTTCTGTTTATAAGTGGCTCGAAACGATACTTTCGGGTTTACCCTATGTGCCAATTAATGACTGAAAGTCCGGTATTAGTTTTATTATTGGTAGTGTTCGAAGCGCATGCTTTTTGTGGAAAAATCAGTAGTCTCTTGGCTGAATATGCTTTCGTAGACTTCTGATTAGCATGAGAAAAGAAATCGGCCCTAATACAGAAATGGAGATCGTTTACACATGTACGAACCAACTAAAAAACGCCGCGTTGCCGAAGACGTGGCCAAGGTTTTCCCTAAAGAAGTCACCAATCAGATTTTTGATGTGATCGCTGTGATGAATAAGGCTAAGCAAATTGTGACAGCACCAGTCGCCATTGCATTTTCGGATGATTATACCGATGATGAAATGTATGCCATGATCATTCAAGGCAATCTTGCACCAGCACAAGAGTTTCCGCTTACCTATGCTGGCGAAAAGCCATTTTTGGGTCATGGGTATATCCTTGTGGTCAAAGATAAGCCGAAAACAATTCGGCTGGATTTCAGTACGGCTAATCCGTTTAAGGCAGAAGAATCCAAATAAAACTGGCCTTTTCATGAAAAGTTCGATACAATAGTAAACCGTAATCGTTACCGTTTACTATTGGGAGGCAGCTATGAGCGAACCGATTTTGACCGTAAATCATCTCAGTTTTGGTTTTCGGGATCAACAGCTTTATCAGGATCTGAGTTTTCAGTTGAATGTGGGCTCAATGACAAGTCTCGTCGGTCCAAACGGGGTCGGCAAAACAACCTTAATTCGGTTACTAATGGCGCAACTAAAGCCGCAAGCCGGAACGATTCGCTTTCGGCAACAGCCACCGGTTCGATTGGGTTATGTGCCCCAGTTCCGGAATGTTGATACGGAATTTCCGTTGTCGATCCGCAGTTTCATTCAACTCCGGCAGTTGGATCATCTCTTTTTCTGGCATACGGGTAAGGAGAAGGCTGCCTTGGATGCCGTGATTAAAGCGACTCACCTTGGTAAAATTGCTGATACGCGGCTTGGAATGGCGAGTGGCGGCGAAAAACAAAAGGCTTATCTGGCACAAGCTCTTTTAGATGATCCTAACTTTCTGATTCTGGATGAATCAACAGCCAGCTTAGATGTCAACACGAAGCAGGAGCTGATGGATCTGGTGCAGGAGTTGAATCAAACGCGGCAATTAACGGTGCTATTTGTGACGCATGATCTGAGCTTAGCCAAAAAGTACACCCAACAATACTTACTACTGACCGGGTCAAGTTATGAGATGAAGCCAACAGCGCAAATGGATTTGAAAGCAATGCCAGAAGAATTACGCAATGATGCCGAGAATCGTGGGGTGATCGCATGAATTTATTTGCTTATGCATTCATGCAAAATGCATTCATGGCAAGTACGTTTATTGCCATTACCACAGGCATTGTCGGTGTGTTCGTCGTTGCGCGGAACATGTCGTTCTTAGCCCACACACTTTCTGAAGTTGGGTTTGCAGGCGCTGCGTTTGCGGTGTTTGCTGGCATCAGACCGTTAGACGGGATGTTGTTGTTCACGGCGATCAGTAGTATCAGTGTTGGCCGTATGTCCGTTCAAGCATCGCGGCGAGAAGCCTCAATTAGCGCGGTTTCTAGTTTGTTTATTGGCCTGGGGATTTTGTTTTTGTCACTTTCCAGCGCCAATGCCAGTTATGCAACTACCATTTTGTTTGGGAGCATTATCGGGATCTCCCGCGCCGATGTTTGGCAACTGGTAGCATTGGCGGCTGGCGTGCTGGTGACGTTGTATTTTGGCTATCGGCGACTCGCGTTTGATTCGTTCGATCCAGTTGGTTCAGCGGCACAGGGATTGAAAAGTAAATATATTTCCATTTACTTTCTGCTTATCCTTGCTGTTTCGGTTTCGATTGGAGCACAAATTGTCGGAAGTTTGTTAGTCTTTATCTTACTGACCTTACCGCCTAATGTCGCTAAGTATTTGGGTCGAACTTTACCGCAGATGATTGTGATTTCCGTCATTACCGCTTTAATCGGGGTTTGGAGCGGCTTGTATTTAGGCTTTTTGACGAACTGGCCGGTGACGTTTTTCATCGCTGCCATTGAATTTCTTTTTTATTTCTTGGCATTGTGGTACCATCACCGAACAAACTAAGCAATTGAAAAAGGACTCGCAACACAAACCGTATTGAGTAGCGGTTGTGTTGTGAGTCCTTTTTGACTTAGTTAGTGTTGATGGCGATATTTGTGCAGAAATTCAGCAACTTCCTGTTGGTAATCGTGGCGCTGTTCGAATTGTTTGAGGTAAGCAGCATTGTGAGTGCTGGTGGCGCCAGTGTGGCGTAACTTCGTGTAAACCTCAGGATAAGGTAACTGCTGTTGCTTGGCTAGTGATAACTCTGCGGACACGTCGTAAGGCACCTGCCGCAGAACAAGATCGGTGATGGCACCATCATTGAGTTGCAGCAATGCATAGTCGGCGTAAGTGGTTGTTTGCAGGTGTGGCCGGGGTGAATAGGCTTGACCAATAGAACCTGGATTGAGGATGACTTGACCGTTACTGGTGTAGCGCAGTAGCTGTTGGTGGGTATGCCCATAAACAGCTAGATCAATTTGCGAATCGGGGGCAATTTGATCAAAGTTGAGTTGTGGTTGATCAGGATATAAGGCATGCCCATGATTTTTGTCAGGAAGGTTGTGTGCTAGACTGACGATCAAACCATCTTGCTCGAAAACTTCATGCAGCGGCCAATTTCGAATTGTTGCCAGATTTTCAGCCGTGAGGTGAGGCCACAGATAGGCAACCAGTCGACTAAAGTAAACATCTGTTGGCTGTGACAGATCAACTGGTCCATCCAGTACCCAGAATAAATCGTCATCCCAGTTGCCTTTAACGATATGTGTGGGTTTGAGTTCGTGCAACGTCGCCCATAACTTATCAGAACCTGGACCGGGTAAAAACAGATCGCCTAGAAACCAGTATTCATCCGCCTGATGCGCCTTCGCATCCTGAATGACCGCTGAAAAGGCCGTCATATTGCCGTGAATATCCGATAAAATGGCGATTGTCGTCATGCTTGATCCCACCTGTCGTTCATCGTAATCAACCCTTGCGTTCCGAGGTTGCCCTTACCAGTATTAACCATTTGTTCATACAGCTGTTTGGCCAATTGCGTGGCTGGTAGTTGTAAGTGCATGTTATCGGCTTCATCCAAAGCAATGCGCAGATCTTTTAGAAAATGTTTTGCAAAGAATCCCGGCGTATAGTCGCCTTGCAGGATACGTGGTCCGTAGTTGCTGAGACTCCAGTTGGCACCCGCACCACCGCCAACCACTTTAAGCGTTTCGTCAAGATCCAGGCCAGCAGCTTTAGCATAGACAAGCATTTCGGTAAGACCGGTCATAGTGCCAGCGATCATGATTTGATTGGCCATTTTGGCATGTTGCCCTGAGCCGGCCGGGCCAAAATAATTGACTGAGGCGGCGATGGGCGCGAAAAGTTGCTGCAATCGCGATAACAAAGTCTTGTCACCACCGACCATGATGGTTAGCGTGCCATTTTTGGCGCCGATATCACCACCAGAAACCGGCGCATCAACGGCTTGCAGGCCTTTCTCGGCAGCCTTAGCAGCAATTTTCTTCGCCAGAGTGGGGGTACTGGTTGTCATGTCAATGAGCAGTGCCCCTTTTCTTGCCCCAGCTAAAATGCCATCGCTACCAAAATAAATGGTTTCGACGTCTTGCGGAAATCCGACCATTGAGAGAACAATGTCGCACTGCGCAGCAACAGCGTGCGGCGATTCGGCCCAAGTAGCTCCAGCCTCAATGACTGGCTGTGCATGGGCCTGCGTTCGGTTAAAGACGACCACTTCTTGGCCATTCTTTAAAAAGTTCTTGATAATACCGGTGCCCATCACACCGGTGCCAATAAACCCAAGTTTCACACTGCTCATCCTTTCTGCAAAATATCTTCTAATTCAGCGAGTCGTTGTTCAAATAGTGAGAAGGCGGCTTCTAAATAATCTGGTTTGGTCATATCAACGCCGGCCGCTTTCATTGTATCAATCGCATACTTGGAACTGCCAGATTTCAAGTAGCCGATATAGCGGGAAACCGCCTCTGGTTCGCCACCGCTGATGCTAGCGGCCAGAGTCGAGGCAGCGGCAAAACCAGTTGCGTACTGGTAAACATAATAATTGTAATAGAAATGTGGAATACGAGCCCATTCAAAGGCGATTTCAGGATCACGTGCAACATCTGGTCCGTAATAACGGGCATTGAGATCCGCATAATAGGAGGACATGCTGGTAGCCGTCAATGGTTCACCATGCTGGTCTTGTTGATGAATCCAATGTTCAAAGTCGGCAAATTGAGCCTGACGGAAGACCGTTCCTTTGAAGCCGTCTAGATAGTAATTCAAAATGTACGCCCGAACTTTAGGATCATTGGTGTTTTTTAAGAAGTAGTCCGTCAATAAATTTTCATTGGTTGTTGAGGCAATTTCTGCGACGAAGATTGGGTAGTCGCCATAAACGTAAGGCTGGTGATGACGAGTGTACCAGCTGTGCACACTGTGACCAGTTTCGTGAACCAAAGTGTACAATTCATCAACGGCATCGTGCCAGTTCAGTAAAATGAACGGATTGGTGTCATACGCGCCACCGGAATAAGCGCCGGACCGTTTGCCCTTATTTTCGACGACATCAATGTAACGATTATTAAAGATTTCCCGCATATGATCTAAATAATCATTTCCCAGCGGAGCCAATGCCTTTAAGGCTTCGTCTTTTGCCTGATCGAGGGTGAAACTCAATGGCGGACGTCCGGTCAGCGGTGTGTAGATATCATACATATGCAGTTGATCGACATTCAGAATCTTTTTACGTAAGGCAATATAGCGATGTAGTAATGGCAAGTGAGCGTTGACTTGATCAAGCAGTGTTGTGTAGACACTTTCGGGGATGTGGTTACTTGCCATTGCAGCAGCGCGAGCATCGGGATAATGATGCGCTAAAGCATTGAAGTTATGAGCTTTGATCTGGCCACTTAATGTTTGAGCAAAGGTATTCTTAAGACTTTCATATGCCCGCAGCAAAGCCTCAAACGCGTCTTTACGCAGCTTGCGATTTGTTGACCGAATGAGTTGGCCATACAAACCATTGCTGAGTTGCACGGTCTCACCGTCTTCATTTTCAACAAAGCCAAATTGCAGGTCGGAGTTGTTCAACACATTAAAGGTTGCATGACTGGCATTCAGCGCATCCCCAGCACTAGCAATTAATGATTCAGCCGCTGTGGTCAGGACGTGTTGGCGATTCACAGTGATGGCATCAATAAAGTGACCATAGGGTTTGAGGCTTTCGGTATCGCGCCAAGCGGTCAACTGATCGGCTGGAATCGCCAGAATTTCCGGATCCATGAACGCTAATTGGCTGGCAAGATCAGCCGCCAGACTTTCTGCTTTGGCATTCATGGCTTGATACGCTGCATTGCCAGTGTCTTGATCACTTTTCAAGCTGGAATAGACATAAACCTTTTCAAAGCGTCTGAACACCGCGAGAACGGCTTTGATACCTGCGACAAGTGCTTCAGGCGACTTGCCCAATGTACCCTTAAGTGCTGCCGCTTCCTTTGCTTGCTGACGAACGGCTTCAAAGTCAACTTGCCAAGCCTTGTCATCTGGATAAATGGTCGTGAGATCCCATGTCAATTCAGTAGGGACTTCTGCGCGTGCCGGTAAATGTTGCATCTAATCAGCTCCAATTTCTAATATTTCTTTAATGTTACCATATTGAGGCGGCATTTGAGGTAAATCCCTTTTTTCTTCATAATTATCTGCTAAACTACTCTGGAAACTAAAAGTGGAGTGAAGCTCGAATGGACAAGCAACAAAACTCAGATCAACAAACATTAAAACGCAAACCAAAACGACGTCATCCGATTTTACGTACCCTAACAGTCATTTTGCTTGTCGCCCTTTTCTTGGCTGGCGGATATGCCGCCCGATTTTATTCACAAGCCAAAAAGGCGGTTGCGAAAACATATGATCCAGTTAGTACTAAGGCGGTCAGTTCAGATCTCGATGGCAAAAAACCGATCAGTATTCTTCTACTAGGAACCGATACCGGTGCCTTTGGTCGGAAAGATACCGGTCGATCTGACACTATGATGCTGGTCACGATCAATCCTAAAGAGAAGAAAACAACGATGACCAGTATTCCTCGTGACACGTTGGCGGAAATGGTGGGCACAGGAAATGATTCACCTACCTACGAAAAAATTAACTCTGCCTATGCATATGGAAAATCTAGCGCAGCTATTAAAACCGTCGAGAAGTTATTAAATGTCCCGATTGATTATTATGTGACGGTTAATATGGAGGGCCTACAGAAGATTGTTGACGCTGTTGGCGGTGTCGATGTCAATGTTCCATTTACTTGGACAGATGCCAATACCGGTGGACAGACATTCAAAAAAGGTAAAGCTCATCTTAATGGGGAACTGGCCTTAGCATATGCTCGAATGCGTGATGAAGATCCTGAAGGCGACTATGGGCGGCAGAAACGCCAACAAGAAGTCATCAATCAGATTGTTAAACACCTTATGTCGGTCAAATCGTTGACAAATTACCAAAAGGTCATGGATTCCTTATCATCTAGCATGCGGACCAACCTAACATTTGATGATATGATGGCAATTGCGCAAAATTATCGCGCTTCAGCAACTACCATTGATCGTCAACAGCTTAAGGGGATTGGCGTTTATATTGATGAGGCTGCTTACCAGGTGATGACAACCGAAACGCTTCAAAAGATGTCCAATGAGCTGCGTGGACAGTTAGGGCTTGAAAGCAAGACGCTAAGTAATTTTAATACTCAGCAAAATGAAATTAACAATGCGAATGGATTTGATTGGACAGCGAACAATCCGGTCTACACTGTGTCGCTCGATGGTGCGACAACCGGACCGTGATCAAAAAAACAGCAGCACTCTGGCTTCATTGCCAAGGCTGCTGTTTTTTTGTGAGCGCGAGTAGGAGCGCTCAGGCTTCTGCGACTGGGAGCGCGTCATGGTGAAGCGCTATACTGAATATTTTTTACCTGATGAGAAATCAAGACGTTTTTAATCTGGATCAGGCAGATCCGGGGCCAATTTGTGACCGCTAAGTTTAGCGGCGATGAACCCGGTAAGAAAGCCGATGAGCAGAAATGGCACGAAATCCATCCCGATGCCGAACCAAGGAATATAGGTTGTAGCGAATTGTTGAATGCTATTGAAAATCGGTAGTTGTGCTAGCCCAGCTGGTAAGGCATGGATGGCATCTAAAAGCGCAGGGATCATCGTGAAGGCAACCGTAGTTTTATAGATTCGGGTATTTTTCCCAATCCAAGGATGCATGAGGCCGAGCATGATTAAGGCAATTGCCAGCGGATAGAGCAGCATTAAAATTGGCGTTGAATAAGCAATGATCTGATCCAACCCGAAATTGGCAATCAGGAAAGCACCAATTGTTGTCATTGGCAGGAAAAAGTGATAACCAAGTTTTGGAAAACGATGACCGAGATCTTGCGAGAAGGATGTCACAAGACCGATTGCGGTGGTTAAGCAGGCAAGCAGCGTCATCGCGCCTAACAAGGCCGTGCCAATCAAACCGGTATAATGTGTCATGATCTGGTTAAACGCCGTCCCACCGTTTGCTGTGAGCTTAGAGAAGCCAAGACTGATTGCTCCTAGCAAGATCAGGAGCATGTAGATCAAAGCTTCCAAGCCCATTGCCAAGGAGCCTACTTTCGCAACAGCCTTGGCGCGAGTGGATGCCTGGTGCAAGCCCATGAGTTTCAAGGCTGTGATGATCGTCACACCAAAGCCTAACCCGGCCAGTGCGTCCATTGTGTTGTACCCTTGCAAAAAGCCGTTAATCAAGTTGCTACTCATGAGCTTAGGGCTGCTGGTAAAACTTATCGCACGAATATCACCTTTGATGACCAGTGCCCAAAAGAAGATCACTGCTAGCAAAATCAACAACAGCGGATTCAGCAGCTTGCCAATATAAGTCGTAATTTTACTTTCGTTGCGAGCAAGCAAGAAGGTTGTTAAAAAGAAAATAAACGAGAAAATCAAAAGGCCGATTTGTTGTTGACCTTTTCCTAAGAACGGCGCAATGCCAATTGAGTATGTGACAGTAGCGGTACGCGGGGACGCGATCAGCAGGCCTAGACTCGCATGAGTGGCCAGCAGAAAGAACAATGCGAAGCTATGTCCCGCTGGCCGAGCAAGATCGTACATACTACTCGCACGGGTTAGACTGATCGCCATGATTGACAGCAGCGGCAACAACACAGCAGATAGCAAAAAGCCAATTGCCGCTGGTAGCCAAGCTGAACCGGCCAGTTGACCCATGTGGATCGGAAAAATCAGATTGCCAGCGCCAAAAAACATACCGAACAAAAGTGACCCTAGTGTCAAATACTGGCGCTTTGTGAGTGTGGGTTGTGGTGACATTGATATCCCTCCATTTAATCAAAACGATTGCCGACAGCGTCTTGACTGTAAGAAGGTTTTCAAAGGAGTTGGCTAATTAACCAAAAGAAAAGCCCTTAACAGTCGAGACTGTTAAGGGCGCGAATCACGCTGTACCACCTTAATTTACCGCTACGTCACCGTAAGCGGCCTTACCGTGTACGGCCAGTTGCCTAGCGATACACGATTGCTATAATGGGCGCAATCCCAACCGAAGCTTCCAAAGTCACCTCGGCAACTCGTAGACTACTTTCCCAAAGCTACCAGAGGTCTCTTCCCACCAACCGAGACTCGCTGACACCGACAACTCAGGTACTCTTCTACTCATCGTTTTTAGTCGTTTGTTGAATTGGTGTTTATTTTACGAAAAAAACGACAGATGTCAACTAAAAAGTTCAGAGCGCAAACAGGCGCGTTTAGAAACCGGAGCATAAGCGGCCCCAAGCCTAAATGGCCGGGCTTTGGCATTTAGGCTTGGGGTCCTTATGAGCAGGTTTCTGCGCCTGTTTGCGCGTTTTGAAACCTCCGAGATCAAGTAGTCCCTTAGTAGTCAACACGGTTCTAAGCAAAATTTGCGCAAACAAAAACCCTCCGCACTGATGCGAAGGGTTAAAGCAATCTATTAACCTACGACTTCAACCGTCGCAGTCAAAACTCCAGCTGAAGGAATCTGTGAATTCGGCATTGCAACATCCAATTGATTAGGGTTGCCAGCTGCAAAACTACCAGTATCATTAACAGTCCGATACCAAACAGTGCCATCAGATAATGTAATCTTCAGACGGGTACCTTTCGGGAATACGGAGAGGTTAGCAGCAACGCCGCCGTAACCCAAACCAGACCCAAGCACGGACGGATCATAGAAACTTAACTTGAAAGTACCTTTGTTGGTGGTTGTTTCTGTCGAAGCTGTTGTAGCAGCGCTTGATGAAGCAGAAGCGGCTGAAGCAGCAGATGCTGCCGCAGCATTTTGAGCTGCTTGTTGTGCTTCCTGTTGTGCTTTTTCAGCAGCCGCCTGTTCAGCAGCCGCTTGTTCTGCTGCAGCCTGTTCAGCAGCTGCTTGTTCTTCGGCAGCTTTAGCAGCGGCAGCTTTTTGATCAGCAATCTGATGTGCTGCTTCGGCAATATCATTCGTGCCGACTGTGAAAGTGATTTCTTTTTTAGGATTGATCAGTGAATGTGCATTCGCCTGTTCAACTTTAGCCTCATTGCTTAACACAATTGACTTTGCGTTTACGTGACTACTATCGTTATCTGCATCGGCGTGATCGGCAATCGCTTCGACCTTTTGTGAATGGTTACTTGCCATCCCTAATAATGGTGCGACACTGAGTAACGCGATGATAGACAATTTAATTTGCTTAGTAAAGATAAATATTCACTCCTAATATTTTGAATAGTCGTCGTTTTGTTCCCCCGAGAACACAAGACGAAGTATATAGGGGTGGTATGTCAGTAAAATACCAACATCATTACAAATATACTCAATTCAGTAATATTGTTACGTTCGTGTAACAAACGGAATGTTAAAATTTTTCGTAACAATCAGTGAACTTTTCTCGAAAAAGTGGGTTGAGACCTTGAAGTTACTGTGATATTGGCCAATTTTCTACCACAATTTGTGAATTTTTTGGAAATTTATGGGAGCCTAAACTTTAACTCTGATTGTTCATGATACAATTCAATGACTGGCCTAAACGGTGCTTTTGAGAATCAGGTATAATGAAGCTGAACTGTCAAGGAGGCCGAATTCGTGGCAATGTATCGGGAAAAACGTTTTGAAGAGATAAAAAAACTGTTGGCAGCACGCAGCGAGTTGAGTATCGAGGATATTATGAAGGCGGTTGGTGTTTCACGAGATACCGCACGCCGAGATATTGTTGCGCTTGATGCGCAAGGCGTTGCGAGACGAACTCGTGGCGGGTTGGTGTCTCTTAGCTTTGGTCACACGATTCCCAGCTACTCCGCGCGGCTGAAACGATTTTCAACTCAGAAAACAAAGATGGCTAAGTCAGCATTGACGTTAATCAAACCTGGCGGCGTTTATTTCATTGATGATTCGACAACCTTATTAAAATTGTCGCAGTCCATTCGACAACCGGTGACAGTTTACACGCACAGTTTAGACAATGCGATCGCACTTTCAGTTGAAGAACGTGTTAATTTACATCTTTTTGGTGGCAAACTGGATCATCACGCCCGGTTCTTCTTTGAACCAACGATGCTTGAAACACTTCGCCGAATCGCCTTTGATGCGGCATTTATCGGTGCAACGGCTATTGCCGAAGATGGGGTTTACTTTTCCTATATGGAAGATGCTCAGGTGAAGCAGGCGGCGGCGTTATCAGCACGCCGGGTGGTCGTGGTTTCTGAAACCGAAAAGTTTCAGATTGAAGCACCTTATCGCGGGCTGGAACTCGGCCAGATTACCACACTTATTACGGATAAAAAATTATCGCAGACGCACAAGCAATGGTTTGCCCCACAGACACAGTTTCTGCTCGGCGACTAACAACTGCTTGACTAAAAAAGGATTGATACCTATTCAACAGCTAATAAATGATCCGGGGATTCGCACGAGTGAGGAGGTGCGTTCATGGTAAAGCCACTCGTCACCATCATTGTGCCGGTTTATAATCTTGAAGCCTATGTGGCTCACGGCTTGAAAAGCTTAATTGAACAAACTTATTCTCATTTGCAAATCATTGTGATCGATGATGCCTCAAAAGATCATTCTCCGCAGATCATTGCGCATTTCGCAGAACTGGATTCGCGTATTCAACCGATTCTGAAGCAGGTGAATCATGGGGTTTCGGCTGCACGCAATAGCGGCTTGGCCCTAGCCAAAGGCGATTTAGTTGCTTTTATGGATGGCGATGACTGGTACGAGCCGGACTTTATTGCTCACGCCGTTGACATGATGGCGCGTGGCTGGGATCTCATTGCGATGCCGTTTTATCGGGATGATCCTGACCCGCGACCGGTGCATGAGGCTTTACGCAAGCCTAAGCAGCTCACGCGGGAAGGCCTAATTCGGCAAATGCTTCATCCAATTGGTTATATTCGCGGTTATTTATGGAATAAAGTTTTTCGACGTGATGTCATCGAGCAAGTCAGGCTACGTTTTGATGAAAACATGACAATTATGGAAGATGAACTGTTCACGGCGACTTACGTGATGGCCACTCACCGGTTTCTTTACACCGGGCATCCAGCTTATCATCATGTTGTTCGTCGAGACTCAGCGACCCAATCGTTGGGGATCATCGGTGCGGTTCCGCAGCAGCTATATGCGCTTTGGCGGATTCATCAAGTTTTACGAGTCGCACGACGAACAGAAAAGGTCACTAAGAAAGAGGCAATTAAGATTGAACATTGATCATTGGAGGCGCGGGCGTTGACAGAACATTTAATGACTTATCGCCAGCTTAAGCAAAAAGCAAAAGGGCAATTAAAAGAAGGCACGAATCGGCGCGATTTGATGCTGGCTTATTTGTTACCGAGTTTAATTCAGGCAGCTGTCGCTATCATCACGTACTTGATGGTCTTCGCCTTAATTCAAAAATTCGGCATTGACAAAGCTTTGACTGATCCAGATGGATTCCAGAATTATCTGCAAAGTGGCAATCGTACCGGAAGTATGAATACGATTCAAAGCCTGGTCAATACGATGCTGATTCAAGGGGTCAATTTTGGCGTGCTAGATCTTGTACGCCGTAAAGAGCGAGTTCAACCACTGCATGCGCTGCTAGGCTTATTTAACGGTCAGTGGTTCTGGGGTGCCATCTCATTATGGATCTTTATGTATTTCTTGACGTTGATGGGGCTGTCATTTTTCTTGATTCCTGGAATACTACTTGCATTGGGCTGGCGTCAGGCCTTTTGGGTCTTTAAAGATGGTCATGAAACCAATCAGCGCTTTTCCTCGATATCGGCGTTAATCGGTTCTTGGCGACTGATGCGCGGCTTCAAAGGCGATTTGCTCGGCCTGTATGTTTCCATGATCGGTTGGTATCTTCTGGAAAACATCACGTTCCATTTATTTGACTGGGTGATCAATCCATACTTGCAATTGGTTCACGCTAACTATTATGAAAATCGGCGCGCTTACAAGATCGCGGCTCAAGCGGCTCAATCATGACTAAAGCTGAATCGTTGTCGCCAGCTGCGGGACGGGGTATACTGACCGCGATCTCAACAAAGCGAATTGTATATCGGTATTAGCATTTTGAAGGTGAGGCAAAAGACGATGGAAACTGAAGCCTATATGACACTTGCCGAAGTGAAAGCTCGGCAAGCCGCCTTAAAAGATAAAGTACCGCTAGATCAGGCTATTGCTGAAAATATTCAAAACTGGGCTCAGTGGTTGCTTGATGAAGGTTTCGAGGGCAGTTACTTCACGGCTAAGATTGACGGTGATACTATCAACATTACCGATTTAGATGGCCACCCAGCCGCCAGCATCAGCACCGATGCGCCAAGTTACGTCGAAGCATTTAAAGACAGTGATCGCATGACGATGATGGCCATTCAAACCAAACTACGCAGGTTGATCGATCGGCAGGGTTTAAAGGCGCAGTGAGCGCGAGCCAGCGCGTTTAGAAACCGGAGCATAGGTGGCCTCGAACCTAAATGGCCGGTTAGGTTCGAGGTTCTTATGTGTAGGCTTTTGCGACGGCGAGCGCATTATAGAAAGCAAGCCTAAAAGCGAAAACGACCGCAGATCAATCAAGCTCGTTTAGGCTCGAGTCACTTATGTATGAGCTCCGGTAGTGACAACCAAACAACGTTTCACCCAAAAGCACCGCCAGTCGCTAACCATTAAATGGTTAACGACTGGCGGTGCTTTTGGGTGCTTTGTCAGACTAGTAAAGTTTCATCTGATTCAATGGCCAATAGCGCCAAACAACAACTGATTGAATTTTTGACTTATCAACAAATCCAAAATCGCGGCTGTCATGGGATACTAGCCGATTATCACCCATCACGAAGTATTTGCCGGCTGGTACCTTAGCAGATTTCGTTGAGGAAAGGGTTTTGATGTTGAAGTCATTGGTGAATTTAATCGTTGAAGCATCAAGTCCCTGCTGACTGGCCCATTTATTAATCTCGTCGGTGGCAAACTTTTTGTTCAAGTATGGTTCGGCAATCTTCTTGCCGTTCACTGACAATTGATTATCTTTTGAACTAACGGTGTCACCAGGCATGCCAATGACACGTTTAATATAGAGGGAACCAGGCCGATCAGGGGCATTAATAACCACAATATCGTTTCGCTTAGGCTTTTTGACGCGGATAGAATACAAACGATCGCCGTTTTCCAAAGTCGGTTGCATCGAAGTTCCTTGCACCACATCTTTGCTCAACACATAGCGCATCAGTAGTTGACTGGCAAAGAAGATAACGGCAAAAAGGACAAGGAATTCGAGCACCGTTTTTAAGGTGGAATGACTGTTATTTTTCACAATGACACCTTCCGGAACAGAATAACTTCAGTCTACCACAAGCCGAACGCTCGCGACTAGGAAGATCACCGGTCAATTTAATCGTATTTTGGGAAAAAGCCGCTATTTTCGGCTTGCCGGCATAAATCGACAATTTGCGCATATTCGGCTAACATCAGGCACCAACGATGCGGCAAACTTGTATACCCGTAGGCAAGTCCAGCTAAACCGCCAACAAGCGCGCCAGTTGTATCGGTAGCGCCACCTTGGTTCACGGTTTGTAAGACGGCATCGTGATAGTCCGGTTTACTTTGTAGTGCCTTAAGTGTACGTGCTAATAAACTGATCGGATCGGTAGCACTCTCATCAGGCCACTTATCATCTGCCAAGGCTGCTTGAAAAGCTTCAAAAATTGGCTGGTAAGGCTGCGTGGTTCCAAAATAACTACCTGCTTTGTCGATACCAGTGGCAATGGCACTCGGTAAATCTGGCGTCGCGCCAAGTAATTCAACGGCAATTTGCATGTAAATGCCAGCAGCAACCAAGTTTTCAGCGTCTTGGTTAGTAATATGAACAAAAGTTTCAAGCACCTTAACACCTTCAGCTTTTTGAAAAAGACTCGTGTCAAAAGTTTGATAGGCGAAAAAGGCGAATGGCAAGATTCGAATGAGTGCCCCGGGTTCTTTGGGGGCGGCAACTGATTGGCCAGTTTTAAGTGCTGTTTCAATGCTTGGCCAGATATCCGGACTGCGTTTGCCATAAGGAGCATACTTACCCGCGGTGAACCAAGCTTGGTAAGCCTTGATTAAGGCTTGTTCATCAAAACCGTGTTGCAAGGCATCTAATCCGGCTAATGCGAGTCCAGTTTCGTCAGAGTAGGTGCCAGCAGGCTGGTTAAAGGTGCCATAACCCTTCATGGTGGTCACCGGTGCTGCGGTTAATTCAGCCGCATTTTGTCCCTTAACTGGCAATCCCAACGCATCACCGATCGCAAAACCAACGGTGCCGTGAATCAAGCGTGATTCCATGATACCCATTTAGGTTCCCCCTCTATAATATATGTCGTGTCGTGATTTTGACATTTTCTCAGGTCATTCGAAGCATACTTAACCTTGTCAAAGGGCAGACCACATATAAATTCTTTGATATTACTATGGAGCTATTATTTCGCTAGAACGCATAAAATTGCAAAAAATTTGCTCCGTTGTAAAAATAACCATGCTGTGATAGCCTAGCAAACAGTGACTATTTTCAGAAAGAGCGTGAATAAGGGAGTTAGAGCCAGTGTCATCATTGTGTCAATTGGCATTGAGGCCACCCGCATGCAAACTGTCACAGCTTGCGAAGTGGTTTCAGCAAATGCTCTAAGCAACCAATCAGCTGTCGTTTTTTATACGTTTTAGTATAGGAGGAATCATGAGTGTTCTTACCGTAACCGGCCTGTCACAGCGCTTTTTAGACAAAGTGTTGTACCAAGATGCCAGTTTTCAAGTAAATATCGAAGACCACCTTGGCGTGATCGGGCAAAATGGGGTCGGCAAGAGTACCCTCATTAAGATTCTGACAGGGGCACTGACGCCTGATGCAGGTAAAATCGTCTGGCAGAAGCACTTACATGTTGGCTATTTGGATCAGTATGCGAATCTTGTACCCGGCCAAACAGTTATTGAATTTTTGCGGACCGCGTTTAGTGATCTCTACCGTAAAGAAGCAAAAATGAATCAGATTTATGCCGATTATGCTAATCATCCCGATGACGATTTACTGGCCAAAGCAGGCGAGCTGCAACAAGAGCTTGAAGCGGGCGATTTTTATGATCTGGAAACAACGATTCAAACTGTTGCTGAAGGCCTTGGAATTACAGCAATGGGGATGGATCATCCTGTTGAAGCATTGTCTGGCGGCCAGCGATCGAAGTTAATCTTGGCAAAATTGTTACTTGAAAAGCCGGATATGTTGCTCCTGGACGAACCGACAAACTATCTTGATGTGTCGCATATTGCCTGGCTAACGGACTGGCTCCAAAATTTTGAAGGCGCGTTTATCGTGATCTCACATGATTTTGATTTTCTAGAAAATGTAACCAATGCTGTCTTAGATATTGAGTTCGGGCAAATCACAAAATACACCGGAACGTTAAAACGAGCCATGCGCCAAAAAGAGGCCGATCATGAGACTTATTTGAAGGCTTTTGCCAAGCAGCAAGAGACGATTAAGAAAACTGAGGCGTTTATTCGGAAGTTTAAGGCAGGCACGCGCGCCACGATGGCTAAAAGCCGTGAAAAGCAGCTGGCGCGAATGGACAAATTGACGCCTCCTGGGACGCGATCCAAGGCGCATTTGGCGTTTCCGTATGCGCCTGTTAATCGACAAATCTTGGTGGATGTTAACGATTTGGTTGTTGGCTATGACAAGCCATTATTACAACCAATGAACTTTTCGGTTGCAAAAGATCAGATCATTGCTTTCGAAGGCTTCAATGGTGTCGGAAAATCGACGTTGTTAAAAACATTGCTCGGCCTTTTACCGGCGATCAGTGGCAACGTTGAAATAGCTGACAATGTTGTTTTTGGCTACTATGAACAAGAGTTGCACTGGGATCAACCTAAACAAAGCCCAGTGCAATATTTGGAGCAACGGTTCCCAGCGCTCACGCAGAAAACCGTTCGACAGGTCTTATCACGCACTGCACTGACCAGTGAAGAGGCGAACAATCCTCTGACGATGTTGTCAGGGGGCGAACAGGCTAAGGTCAAGTTGGCTGACCTAATGCTCCAAACGACTAATATTCTAGTGATGGACGAGCCGACGAATCATTTGGACGACGACACCAAAAACGCTTTGCGGGAAGGCTTGCAACAATATCCTGGCGCAGTTTTACTAGTTTCCCATGAAGCTGGCTTCTATGATAGTTCCTGGGTTGACACAGTTGTGAACGTTGAACAGTTGCAAGTTAAAGCCTAACGTTTCGAAAAAATCGACGGGCATGACCATCAATGATGTTTATGCTGTTATCTATAAAAAGACTTGCTGCTGTATGAACGTTCATACTGGCAGCAAGTCTTTTTTAGTCGAAATTTGGATAATTCGGTTTGTGTTTCGAACATACTGAATGGGTGGTGATTAAACATGCCAGACCAGTTGGGTATAAGTATAAGTCAACTGATCAGTCACCTGAACGTGCGTATTCTCATGGCCGGTGATGGTCTTGGCAAGGCTGGCAGCAGTTTTAAGACCAATTGGTGTCGCCAGATCCGGTAACAAGTCGCTTAAAGTTGTTTGCTCTTCAATTTCGTATGTCAAAGAATGACTTTGAAAAGGTATCCGTTGGGCTGTCAGCCAAACTTTGAAGCTTGTCATCCGGGCGGGGTTCGCCTGATAAACTGGTGGTAGCTGCAATCCTAAAAGCGAGGCCGCTTGTTCAAGCAAAGCGTCAGACTGTGCAGTTTGAAAGTTAAGCACCACGGTTTGGTTAGCCCAGTTCATCAGCATTTTTAGGTCTTGAGGTTTAAGTGTCGGCAACTGACTGACAAACAACATATCGGCATTAAGCGGCTTGTGTAATTTGCGCCAGTCAGCCACGATAAATTGAGCTTTAGTATCGGCTTGTTGATGCATGCGCTCTTTTGCAAAGGCGAGCATGGCAGACGACCAATCAATGAGCGTCAGTTCCTGAACCCATGGCATCATTTGAACAGCGTAGCGGCCAGTTCCGGCGGCTAAGTCGACTGCCGAATGCGCAGGCAGCAATTGCGTTGAACGCAGCCATGCGATGACATCGTGTGCGATAGGCAAACGCGACGCCTGCTCTGCCGCGGCATAATCAGGCGCAAATGCGTTCCAAAAAGCTTGATCCTCTGTCATAGTGCGTGCTTTTCCTTTCTTGAAAAACTTTTTTAAAAAAGTGGTTGACTTGAGTGAGTAAACTGCGTAGTATAGTACGAGTTGTCAGTCATAAAAACAGTTTAAACCGCACAGCGATTAAAAAAAAGATGTTGACAACGAGTTGCCAATTTGATATTCTTAGTAAGCTGTCGCTTGGCGACAAAGTGGTCCTTTGAAAACTGAACAAAGTTTCGTTTAAATGTGCAGGGTCCTTGGTACTTT